>Ga0209335_10005280_pt1 | contig 11927 bp, 16 predicted proteins | sample COG_09_FD_184753 | JGI IMG/M metagenome (GOLD analysis project Ga0209335, IMG submission 184753) | Pelagic Microbial community sample from North Sea - COGITO 998_met_09 (SPAdes) (version 2) | ecosystem: Environmental > Aquatic > Marine > Neritic zone/Coastal water | place: Helgoland, sampling...
ATTTTACTAATTTTATTGCAGAGCTCAAACAAAAAGGTATAAAATTTAAGATAATTAGACACGAAGATAAAAGAAATGCTTTCACACAAAAAATCCTTAAATATTTTAAAAAAGACTAATGCTTTATTAGAAGGACATTTTGTATTATCTTCTGGTTTACATTCCACTAAATATATTCAATGCGCTAAACTTTTAAGTTTTCCTCATAAAGCTGAGAAAATATGTAAATCTTTAGCTAATAAGATTAAAAAAGAATATAAAAAAATTGATATCATTTTAGCCCCTGCTATGGGTGGAATAATCATTGGGTATGAAATTGGTAGACTTTTAAAAAAAGAAACTATTTTTTGTGAGAGAGTAAAAGGAAAATTTAAATTAAGAAGAGGATTTAAAATAAAAAAAAGATCTAAAGTTCTAATTATTGAAGACGTTATAACAACAGGTAAATCTAGCATGGAATGTATTAAATTAATTAAAAAAGCCCAAGCATCTCTTGTTGGTTTTGCAACTATTATAGATAGATCTACAAATAAATCTTTAAAAATTAAAAAAAAAATAATTTCACATTTAAAAATAGATGTGCCTACATTTAAAAAAAATCAATTGCCTAAAGATCTTAAAAAAATTTCAATAACAACTCCAGGAAGTAGATTTATTAAGTGATACGTTTAGGTGTAAATATTGATCATGTAGCAACCTTAAGAAATGCGCGTGGAGAATTCCATCCTGACCCTGTTAAAGCAGCTAAATTTGTCAAAAAATCTGGTGCAGACTCAATAACAATTCATCTGAGAGAAGATAAAAGACATATAAATGACAATGATGCTAAACAAATATGTCAAATTAAAAATCTTTTAGTAAATTTAGAAATTTCTACAAATCATAAAATTGTTCAAACAGCTCTTAAAATTAAACCTGATTTCATTTGCATTGTACCTGAGAACAGAAAAGAAGTTACTACGGAAGGTGGTTTAAACTTAAGAAAAAATAAAGGTAAAATTAAAAAAATTATATCTAAATTTAAAAAAAAAAATATCAGAACAAGTTTATTTATTAATTCGTCCCTTGAAGATATTAAAATTTCGAAAGAATTAAACTCAGATTGTGTTGAAATACACACAGGCAGATTATCAAATTTGATAAAATCTAAAAAAAATTATTTAAATGAATTTAATCGAATAAAAAGATGCTCTATTCTTTCCGAAAAATTATCTATTGAAGTTCACGCTGGTCATGGATTAGATTATAAATCAACAAAACTTTTATCCAAAATAAAACAAATTAAAGAATTTAATATTGGTCATTATTTAATAGGTGAGTCAGTTTTTTATGGTTTTAAAGAAGTAATTAAAAATTTTAAAAGAATTTTAAAAAGTAAATGATGAGAATATTAGGCATAGGTGTAGATGTTATTCAAAATAAAAGAATTCAAAAGCTAATCAATAATAAGATTTTTATAAAAAGAACTTTTGGAAAAAATGAAGTTAAATATGCACAAAAAAATTCTAATAAGATAAATTATTTTGCAAAAAGATTTGCCGCAAAAGAAGCTTTTGCAAAATCTATTGGAACTGGTTTTAGAAATAACTTAAATTTTAAAGATATCGAAATTTTAAACAATAATATTGGCAAACCATATTTTTTGAAATCTAAAAAAATTAATGAAATAGTAAAAAAAAGATTCAAAATCAAAAAATTTGATTTATTTCTTTCCATTTCAGATGAAAAAGATTATTCAGTAGCTTTTACAATTTTACAATCAAGATAATGTTAGACAAAAATTTTTTTATAGAGAATATTAAAACTTTATTTTATGCATTAATAATAGCAATAATTATTAGATCTCTAATAATTCAACCTTTTTACATACCATCATCATCAATGGAACCAAATTTATTAGTTGGTGATAGACTTTTTGTAACTAAATATTCATACGGTTATAGCAAGCATTCTTTCCCATTTAGTCCTCCAATTTTTAAAGGTCGGATATTTTATTCAGAACCTAAAAGAGGTGATGTGATTGTATTTAAAACACCAGCTGATAACCGAACAGATTATATTAAAAGACTAATAGGATTACCCGGAGATCAAATACAATTCATAGAATCGAACTTATACCTTAATAACAGTGAAGTACTAAAATCAAGAATTTCTAAAAAAGATAAAATTTTTTGTGGAGATAATAATATTGAAGTTTATACATTTGAAGAAATATTACCTAATGGTAAAAAGCATAAAAGTGTTTATTTAAAAAATCATTCATATAAGAATTCAGATGTATTTTTAGTGCCTCAAAATCATTACTTCTATTTAGGTGATAATAGAGATTGCTCAAAGGATAGTAGGTTTTTGACAAGTGTAGGATATGTTCATAAAGATAATATTGTAGGTAAGGCACAATTTATTTTTTTTTCATCTGATAAATCTGTAGGGAATATTTTTTCATTTTGGAAATGGAATAAATCATTAAGATTTGACAGATTCTTAAAAAAAATTAATTAATGAAAATAGATTTTCAAAATTTAGAAAAGAAAATTAAAATAACTTTTAAAAATAAAGATTTATTAATCAAATCTTTAACTCATAAAAGCTTTAATAAAGAAAATAATAATGAAAAAATAGAATTTCTGGGAGACAGAGTTTTAGGTTTAGTAATGGCAAAAAAATTATTAGAAATTTATCCCAATGAAAAAGAAGGTATTTTAGACAAAAAATTTGCAGGACTTGTTAACAAAAAAACCTGTTTACAAATTGCTTATAAACTTGATTTACAAAAACATGTATTAACTTTTAATTCTAGTAATAAAAAAAAAATTATTGAAGATAAAGTTTTGGCAGATAGTTGTGAGGCTTTAATTGGTTCAATATATTTGGATAGGGGGTTTAATGTAGTTGAAAAGTTTATATTAGATTTTTGGTCAGATCACATTAAAGATAGTATTATAACGCAAATTGATGCTAAAACTAAATTGCAAGAATTTTCCTTAAAAAAATTCAAGAAACTACCAATATATAAAATTATCTCTAATACAGGTCCAAGACATAAACCTCTTTTTAAAGTTTCTGTAAAATTAGTAGATACAAAATTATATGTAGCTGAAGGTAAATCAAAAAAAGATGCAGAACAAAATGCGGCTGTGTTATGTTTGCAGAATATAAAAAATATATGATTTGGGACGATACTGGTTTTTTATTATCTAAAAATAAATATAATGAAAATTCATTAATTGCTGAAGTTTTTACTAAAAATCATGGAAAAGTTTCTGGAATAATTTTTGGTGGAACATCTCATAAATTAAAAAATTATCTTCAAATTGGAAATAAAATCCACTTAAATTTTAATTCTAAATCTGAAAATAGAATAGGATATTTTAAAGTTGAAATTCAAGAAGCCTTATCACCATACTTTTTTGATGATCAACAAAAACTTTCTTGTATAACCTCAGCAATTCATTTAGTAAAAATCCTAACTGCTGAGTCTCAAAAAAATCATTTTATATATCACTTAATTGAAAACTTATATATTTTATTAAAAAATGAAAATTGGATCCAAAATTATATTTTTTGGGAATTAGAATTATTCAAATTACTTGGTTATGATTTAGAATTTAAAAATTTAGTAGAAAAAAAAGTTGTTGACAATGAACTACAATATATTTCCAAATCATCTATAGAAAAAAAAATAGTTCCTAATTTTTTAATAGACAAAAAACTAAATACTAGAGATTTAAAGATCTTATTGAATGGTTTAAAATTAGTCGGTGATTACTTGGATAAAACTATTTTAAAACCAAATAATTTAACACATCCAATTAGTAGACAGCATTTTATAAATTCTCTTAAATAATTATTTTAAAATCTCATTTAATCTATCAGCGTAATAACTAACAATAGCATTTGCACCAGATCTTTTGAAAGAAATTAAACTTTCTAAAATGACACTATTATCAATAATACCTTTGTTTATTCCATGAGATAAAAGACTATATTCACCTGAAACTTGGTAAGCCATTACAGGTATTTTAAAGTTATCTTTAACTAATCTAATTATATCCAAGTAAGGTAAACCAGGTTTAACCATAACCATATCTGCTCCTTCTTTAATATCTAAAGCAACTTCTCTTAAAGCTTCATTTTTATTTCTAAAATCCATTTGATAATTTTTTTTATTACCCTTTAAAAGCCCCTTTGAACCGATTGCATCACGAAAGGGTCCGTAAAAACTTGAGGAGTATTTTACCGCATAGGATAAAATTTGGGTCATTTGGTACCCATTTTTATCTAGAGATCTTCTAATTTTACCAATTCTACCATCCATCATATCAGAAGGAGCTAATACATCACAACCCATTTGAGCTTGTAACAAAGATTGATTGATTAAAATGTCAATTGTTTCATCATTTAAAACATATCCAGAATTTAATAAACCATCGTGACCGTGAGATGTGTAAGGATCTAAAGCGACATCACACATTATACCTATTTCATTTTTATATTTTTTTTTAATTAATTGTATTGCTCTACAGACTAAATTATCTTCATTTAAAGCTTCGGTACCAAGGGTGTTTTTCTTTTTTTTGTCTGTATATGGAAATAAAGCAATCATAGGTAATTTATTTTTAATTGCTTTATCTACAATACGACTTAATTTATCTAGTGTGTAACGGTATACTCCAGGCATTGATTTTATGATTTGCCTTTTATTATTTCCATCTATTAGAAATATCGGCAATATAAAATCGTTTGAAGTTAGGCTATTTTCTTCTACTAATTTTCTAGACCAATCGTTTTTTCGACTGCGTCTAAGTCTCAAACTTGGAAATTTTCCTATAATCATCTTTAAATTTATTTATAATATGCGACAAATGTTATATACAAATATAACTTAAAAAGGATATTAAACAATCATATGAATTTAAATTTTGCGGATTTTGAAAAACAAGATATCAAATTTGATATTAAAGAACTTCAAAAAGCTTATAATGAGATACTAAAAATAAAAGATTTCAGTGGTCCGGCTGGCATTTCAAATTTTGGAGCTATTTCTTTAACTCAAATCCCAGGAGACCCAGATTCTATCAGAGGTCATAAGGCTAGAGGTATTTTTTGGACAAAACCAGATGCATCTGGAAAAGAAGCTATAAGAGATGAAAAAATTGATGAGTCTGCTTATTCAGAATTTATAAAAGAATATAAAAATACTTATTTTAAAGAAGTATTTGATGTTCTTTCATCAAAGTATAAATTAGGTAGAGTAAGAATACTTTTAAAACAACCTCGATCGACTTTAAGCTGGCACAGAGATCCCGAACCAAGATTACATATTCCAATAATTACTAACCCGGGCTGTCATATGGTTATAGACAATGTTGCTAAACATTTACCAGCTGACGGATCAGTTTGGATTACAAACAATACAAAATATCATAATGCTTTTAACGGTGGTGAAGAAAACAGAATTCACTTAGTTGCATGTGTTTTAAATCATAAGTTTAGTTAATTTGAAAAAAATATTTATTTCATCAGATCACGCTGGATTTAGTCTTAAAGAACAAATTAAAAAAAAATTTTCAAAAAAATATAAATTTCAAGATTTAGGAACAAATAATTCAAAAGTTTCAGTCAATTATCCAGAGTATGCCCATAAACTTTGTACAAAAGTCAGTAAAAATAGTAAAAATATAGGAATTCTAGTTTGTGGTTCTGGTATGGGTATGTCTATGGCGGCAAACAGGCACAAAAAAATAAGGGCTGCTGTGTGTTATTCTATTAAAAACACAAAATTATCTAGATTGCATAACAACGCAAATATTATTACATTAGGTTCTAGATTAACAAAAAAAAATACCGCATTTAAATGTATTGATCTATTTATTAATACTAAGTTTGAAGGTGGTAGACACAATAAAAGAGTTAAAAAAATTTAAATAAGTATGTCTAGTGAAAGTAAATATATAAACCCAAGTTATGAAGATTTTTTTGAAAAAAGTCTTTCTAAAACAGATCCCGATTTATTTAAAGCTATAAACGATGAGTTGATAAGACAACAAAATCATATTGAACTTATTGCTTCAGAAAATATAGTTTCTCAGGCTGTGTTAGAGGCTCAAGGATCTGTATTAACAAATAAATATGCAGAAGGCTATCCTGGAAAAAGATATTATAATGGATGTGAACACGTAGATGTGGCAGAACAATTAGCTCTTGAAAGGATTAAAAAACTTTTTAATTGTATGTACGCAAACGTACAACCTCACTCAGGAGCACAGGCGAATGGAGCTGTTTTTTTAGCTCTATTAAAACCTAATGACACCTTTATGGGTATGAGCTTAAATTCTGGTGGTCATATAACTCATGGATTAAAAATTTCTATGTCAGGAAAATGGTTCAATGCGATAAGTTATGATGTAGATAAAAAATCTGAATTAATTGATTACGAAAATGTTGAAAAACTTGCATTAAAAAATAAACCTAAATTAATTATTGCGGGAGGAAGTGCTTATTCAAGAGTAATTGATTTTAAAAGATTTCGTGAAATAGCAGATAAAGTTGGAGCATATCTAATGGTTGATATGGCTCATTTTTCAGGATTGGTTGCTGGAAAAGGTTATCCAAATCCATGTGATTATGCTCATGTGGTTACATCTACAACTCATAAAGTTTTTCGAAGTGCAAGAGGTGGAATAATTTTATCCAATGATTTGGAATTAGGAAAAAAATTTGATACTGCTGTTTTTCCAGGCTATCAAGGAGGTCCTTTAATGCATATTATTGCTGCAAAAGCTGCTGGTTTTTTTGAAGCTTTAAAACCTGAATTTCAAAACTATATTAAAAATGTATTAGCTAATGCTAAAATGTTAGCAGAAACGTTAAAAAATAATGGTTTTAAAATATACTCAGGAGGAACCGATACACATTTAATGTTAGTTGATTTAAGACCATTTAATGTAAAAGGAAATTTAGCTGCAGAGAGTTTATGTAGAGCAAATATAACTTGTAATAAAAATGGCATACCATTTGATGATGAAAAACCTATGATTACTTCAGGTATTAGATTAGGTTCTCAAGCAGCAACTACAAGAGGCTTTGGTTTAAAAGAATTTGAAAAAGTTGGAAAATTAATCACTAAAGTAATAAAGGGTTTATCTGAAAATCCTAAAGATAACAGCAAAGTAGAGAACGAAGTGAGAAATGAAGTTGTCGATTTGTGTTCTTCTTTCCCAATTTATAAAAATTTGAATAAATGATTTGCTCTATATGCAAAAAAGGAGAAACTTCAGTAGTTGACTCACGACCAACTGAAGATGGTACTGCTATTCGTAGAAGAAGACTTTGTGTTTGTGGTGCAAGATTTACAACTTTTGAACGGGTTCAATATCGAGAGATAATGGTTGTAAAAAAAAATGGTAGAAAATCAACTTTTGACAGAGATAAGTTAGCTAAATCAATTTTTATAGCACTTAAAAAAAGGCCAATAGATACAGAAACAACTGAAAAATTTATAAGTAGAATTACAAGAGCTTTGGAGGAACTTGGACAAAGTGAAATTTCAACAAATACGATTGGTACAATGGTAATGGAAGGTTTAAAAGAACTTGATCCAGTTGCATATGTAAGATTTGCTTCAGTTTATAGAAACTTTAGAGAAGAAAAAGATTTTGTGCAATTTGTGGACAAAATAGATGTCTACAAAAAGAGATAAATTTTCATCAAAAGATAAAGAATTTATGAGACTTGCTTTGAATTTAGCTAAGGTTCGCAAAGGTTTAACAGGAGACAATCCTTCAGTTGGCTGTGTAATAACTAAAAATGATGAGATAATTTCAATTGGACAAACTGGTTATAATGGCAGACCTCATGCTGAATATAATGCTATAAAAGATTCATTTGAAAATTTAAGCGGTTCTAAAATGTACGTTACACTTGAACCTTGCAATCATTATGCAAAAACACCACCTTGCACAAATATCATTATCAGAAGTAGAGTAAGTGAATTGATTTATTCAATGGATGATATTGATAAAAAAGTCAAAGGAAAAAGTTTCAGTATATTATCAAACAAAATGATTAGAGTTAAAAGAGGTTTACTAAAAGAAGAGGCAAAAAATTTATATGACTCTTATATTAAAAATAGAAGTAAAAAACTACCATTTGTAACTGCTAAATTAGCTGTTTCAAAAAATAAGTTAATTTATAGCAAAGGAGCAAAAAGAATTACAACTAAAAGTTCAGATAAACTTAGTCATTATTTACGATATAAAAATGACTCAATAATGATTTCAAGTAAAACTCTAAATGTTGATAATCCAAAGTTAAATTGTAGATTAAAAGGTTATGAAAAATTTTCACCTAAAAGAATAATTTTAGATAAAAATTTAGAAATTAAATTAAACAGTTATATACTTAAATCTGCAAAAAAAAATAATACAATTATATTCTATAATTTCTCTAATCATAAAAAAATGGAAATTTTAAAAAAAAAAAAAATAATTTTAGTTAAATCTCATTTAAACAGTAAAGGATTATTTGATTTAAATAAAATTATAAAAAGATTATTTAATTTAGGAGTTAGAAATTTATTAGTTGAGGGTGGTGATAAAATTTCAAAAAATTTAATTAAAAGTAAATTAATTGATATGTTTTATCTATTTCAGAGCCCTAAAATGTTGTCAAAAGATAAATTATATCAAAACTTTACTTCTTCTAGAATTCTTAATAGAAATTATAAAAAAAAGTATAGATTTGCATCTAAACTAGCCAAAGATAATATTACAATCTATAAAAGATAAAATGTTTAACGGAATTATATATAATAAAGGTTTAATTACTAAAATATCCAAAAGAAATAAAGGTATAAATATTTTTATAGAATCTAATCTTAAATTGGATGAGAAAGATATTGGAGTGTCAGTTTCCTGTGATGGTGTGTGTTTAACATTGATTTCAATTAAAAAAAAAGTTATGGAATTTTATCTTTCAAATGAGACTATCAAAAGATCTAAATTTAAACATCTTAAAACAAATGATGTAATTAATTTAGAACTCCCTCTTAAATATGGTCAAAAAATTTCTGGTCATATATGCCAAGGTCACGTTGATACTACGGGTAAAATTTTGAGTATTAAAAAAGTAGATAAGTCATATATCTTTGATTTTGAAATTAATTTAAAAGAAAGAAAAAATCTTATTGAAAAAGCTTCAATATGTATAAATGGAATTTCGTTAACAATCTCTAAAATTACCCAAAAGAGTTTTCAAATTTGGGTAATTCCTCACACTTTTAAATCAACCAATCTTTCTAAGGCAAAAAAAGGTAGCTTAGTTAATATAGAAATAGATATTTTGTCTAAATACGTTAAAAATTTTTTTCATGAAAAAAAATAATTATTCTCCAATTGAAACAATAATTAAAATTGCAAGAAAAGGCGGTATGTACATACTTGTTGATGATGAAAAAAGAGAAAATGAAGGTGATCTTGTTATTTCAACTTCAGATACTAACGCTAAAAATATTAATTTTATGGCAAAGTATGGAAGGGGGCTAATTTGTTTAGCTTTAGACAGTTTGCAAGCTAAAAAATTAAATTTATCTCTTATGTCACCAATTAATCAGTCAAGAAACAAAACTGCATTTACGATCTCCATTGAAGCAAAAAAAGGTATCACAACAGGAATATCAGCCAAAGATAGGGCTCATACAATTAGAATAGCCTCAAAAAAGAATGTAGATAAAAAAGATATCGTTTCACCTGGCCATGTATTTCCAATTATTGCACGAGATGGTGGTGTATTGGTTCGAGCTGGTCATACTGAAGCATCTGTTGATATTTCAAAATTAGCAAAAAAAAATAATTCTGCAGTTATATGTGAAATAATGAATGAAGATGGAACAATGGCAAAAGGCCAAGACTTATTTATTTTCGCAAAAAAGCATAAATTGAAGATTGGAAAAATAGAAGATCTGATTTCATATCGACTAAAAAAAGAGAAGCTAATTAAACTTAAAAAATTCTCAGATATTAAAGTTAAAAACCAAAATTATAAAATTAAGATATATGAAAATTTACTTGATGGATCAGAACATTTTGCACTTATTAAAGGAAAAATTAAAAAAGGTATTATACCAAGAGTTAGAGTCATTTCTTCTAATGTTGTACATAATTATCTTCTAAATCAACAATTACCTAATTCATTCAATAAAACCCTCAATTATTTTAAAAAATTTACCAATTGCGTTCTAGTTTTTATTAAAGATACCAACCTTAAATCTGTAACCCAAACACTTAAAGATTATAAAAATAAAGATTTTTATAAAAAAGGTAATGATAAACTAATTAGAAATTATGGTATTGGAGCTCAAATTATAAAAGATTTAAAGATAAGAAAAATGATATTAATTACCAAGTCACCAAAAAAAGTTATTGGTTTAGATGGTTATGATATAAAGATAACTAAACAAGAGTTAATTTAATGAATAAAAGAATTTTAATAGTAAATGCAAATTATTACAAAGATATTTCATTGGGTTTGTTAAAAAGTGGATTAAAGTTAATACCTAAAAAATGTAAAATTAAAATTATCAATGTTCCTGGTGTATTTGAAATACCAGTGACAATTTCAAAAAATTTAAAAAAATTTGATGCTTTTATTGCCCTTGGCTGTGTAATAAAAGGACAAACTCCACACTTTGATTTTATATCTCAAGCGTCAACTAATGCGATTATGAAATTGTCGATTAGTTCAAAAAAACCAATTGGGAACGGAATTATTACTTGTTTAAATATGAAGCAAGCAATTGCTAGAAAAAAAAAAGGTGCAGAAGCTGCTAATGCAATTTTGTCAGTTTTATCACAAAAATGAAAACTAATTTTAGTCCCAAAAACAATCCTAGAGTAATAATTATTCAAAAGTTATACGGAAAATTCTTTAACAATGACGAACATTTAACTTTTCCCAAACATAGGTTTAAAAAATTTATTAAAGATATTGTCTCAGGAACTATTGAACGAAACGATTTAATATTAGAAGAATTGGATAAAAATTTAGGTGAGGAATTTACTTTGAATAAATTAGATAAATTATTTCAAATTATTTTAAAATCTGCCACATATGAGTTTTTGTATAAACCAAACTTGTCAATAAAGATTATTATTAAAGAATATTTAAATGCTTCAAATTTTTTTTTAGATGATGGACAAACTAAATATTTAAACGCTCTGTTAGACAATATTGGAAAAAAATTAAGATCTTCAAATGCATGAATTTCAATTAATCAATAAATATTTTTCGAAATTATCTAATAAAAATAAAAGTTCACAGAATTTAAATGATGATGTTTTTTTTAATAAATCAGAAAGATTAGTTGTTTCAGTTGATACTTACGTAGAAGGTGTACATTTTATAAATTTCAAAAAACCAGAACTTGTAATTAAAAAGATAATTAGATCTTCTATATCGGATATTATTTGTAAAGGAGTTAAACCAAAGTATTATTTTGTATCAGCTTCAGGTAATAAAAAATCATTTTCATCGATTAATTTAAAAAAAATTTCAAAATCTTTAAAACAAGAGCAAAACAAATATAATATTCTTTTATGCGGTGGTGATACCGTTTATTCAAATAAATTAAGTTTTACCGTGACTTCTATTGGTTTTTCACAAAAAATAATTTTTAGAAATAACGCTAAGTTAGATGATGATATTTATGTTACAGGAAATTTAGGTGATAGTTTTGCAGGTTTGAATATTTTAAAAAAAAAAATTCATATAAATAATTCGTTAAATAATTACTTTGAAAGTAAATATTATTTGCCAAATTTACATTTAAAATTATGTAATAAATTATTAAATTTTGCCAATACATCTATAGATATATCTGATGGGTTAATTGCTGATTTAGAAAAACTTATAAATAAACAAAATCTTTC
>Ga0209335_10005283_pt1 | contig 11923 bp, 4 predicted proteins | sample COG_09_FD_184753 | JGI IMG/M metagenome (GOLD analysis project Ga0209335, IMG submission 184753) | Pelagic Microbial community sample from North Sea - COGITO 998_met_09 (SPAdes) (version 2) | ecosystem: Environmental > Aquatic > Marine > Neritic zone/Coastal water | place: Helgoland, sampling...
AGAGGCATTACGGCTAAAACCAAGCCACCAGTAAAAACGCCCATTAACAAAGAGGCAACAGCATGGTTCATTAAGCTAACCCCGCCTCCTCCAGATACAAAGCCAATACCCAAAGATAAAACTGCACCCGTCAAACCGGCCAACGCACCAGCTTTTAAAGCTCCCCCACGCAAACGGATTTCTCTGCAGAAATACGCCCCAACCAAAGCGGAACCTAGTGAGTTTGAAAATGCCTCAATCCCAGAATTTTGCATAGTCGCATGGAAGATACTTGTCATTAATGCTGATAACGCGGCCATTCGTGGTCCAACCGTTATCATTACAACCATTGGTGCAAATGCGACCGGAATAAGATAAGGAATTAATCCCACTAAAAGAGTATTTTCGCCAAACAGGTCGGTCGAACCAAGCTCCAGAATAAATCTTGATAAAGAAAGATTAGAAAGAATTGCCACAGCAACTATGGTTGATCGAACAGTATCCCTCCAAAAGTTGGGCAACACCAGGCTAATGTAAAAAATGGCTATTAAAAAAGTCACCAGTGTTATAAAAATTCTTTTAGGCAAGAGATCTCGATCCGCAGAGGTAAGAGAAAGAAACTCCATATATTTCTCCAAATCAATCTTACTCAACTTCCCTCCTTTTCTGAGAATCGCCTCTCCCTCTTTGACCATTACTAATGGCGGGTCCATTTCAGCAATTGCCCGATCCTGTGCAGCAGTGGTGGCTTCCCGGTCTATATTTCTTAAAAATAAACCTTTTCTGACAAATGACGAAAGGGAACCTGCAAAATCATTCCTGAACTGCTGTGCTGAAAATGATGAATTTTCATCCCCACTTTCAATAAAGTCTTCAAGTATGAGCCCAGATTCAGGGAACGGACCGTCGCTGCTCAGGTGTTCCTTTATTTCAATCAGATATTTTGAAAATTCAGGATATTTTAATGTTATTTCTTCTGCATCCACATTAAACCGCAAACCACTCTGAATTCCACTTATTACAATAAGTTGGTTGGACAAAGATAGCATGGCGGAATTAATTTGATTTGTGGCATTAGTTTCCGATAAAAACTTCTGATCCACCGATGGAAACTTAACTACGCCGGTTAAATGTAGCTTTCCTAAAAGGTTGGAAATTTTTTCAAAAAAACTTTGTTTCCCAGAAAAGTTTTTCCAATGTAACAAATTTACAATTTCGCCCTCAGTTAATTCTAAATTGAAATTTGTTAAGAGTTCCTCACTTAAAGAAACTCGAGCAGCAACTCGTGATTCTTTATCCATAGATGATAACAGAGTGAGTCCCTCCTCCAAACGCAAAAGTGCATTTTTAAAACTCTCCTCGCCCACTAAATTCCTGGCAAATTCCCTGGGTGTACTACTTCTTATCCATTCCTCCTCTTCGGTTCTACGCACTTCACTTTCATAAGAAAAAGATCTATCAGCATAAATATTTTCTGGGGCAACTTCTCCAAGGGAACGAAGTCCGGGTGGGTCCTGTCCAACAAAACAAATAAAAACGATCGCAGCAGCGAAAATGAAAGTGAAAAAACCTTGTTTTCCAAATTTTTCCCAAAAACCACGCAATCCTTGAAAATCAATTTCTTCTTCGTTTCCCTCAGCCAGCCCTTTTCTCCTACGGGCAAGATCCCTGCCCCGCTTTTTACGTAATGATTTTTTTTCTTCCATGGTAAAAAATATTCTCTACCCAGTGGTCGATTCGTATGCTGAAATGATCTTGCTTACCAGAGGGTGCCTGACTACATCACCACGATCAAACTCGTGAAAATGAACATCATCAACTTTAGACAAAAGTCGGCGTGCCTCCAATAGTCCGGACTCCTGACGCGGGGGTAAATCGATCTGGGTTAAATCTCCAGTCACAACCATCTTACTTCCCTCACCCAATCGGGTGAGAAACATCATCATTTGAGAACGGGTAGTATTTTGTGCCTCATCCAAGAGAGCAAAGCATTTACTCAAAGTACGCCCACGCATGTAAGCCAATGGAGCTATCTCAACCACGCCTGCTTCAATAAGTTTTCGGGCCTCAATAGGTCCGAGCACCTCGTCCATAGCATCGTACAAAGGCCTAAGGTAGGGAAGAAGTTTCTCCTCTAGATCACCGGGTAAAAAACCTAATGCTTCACCAGCTTCCACTGCTGGGCGGGCGAGCACAATGCGCTGAACCTCCCCTTTCAATAGAGCATCCAGTGCAACAATCATGGCAAGAAAAGTTTTCCCTGTACCAGCAGGGCCGATCCCAAAAACAAGGTCTTTACTCAAAATCAAATCCAGAAAACGCCTTTGGCTGAGATTTCTAGGAACAACAGAATTCTTGCGGATCTTTATGACAAGGGGCTTAGCGAGTAGTTCATGCAACTCATTAGACTGTCCGGCGGCAACCTTCTCCAAAAATCTTGTAAAATCAGCCCCTTTTGGAGAAAAGCCAGACTCTTTACCATGTTGCAATAACGAAAAGAACTCCTCACATTTATCTAGTGCACCATCATCTCCCTTGATTTGAAGTGAGGCCCCTCGTGCAACCAAGTTGACATCCAGTATTTTTTCGATCGCACTAAGATTCTTAGGCTTTTCCTCATAAAGCCTATGAAAATCTCTTTCTGAATCAAATTCTATGGTCCGTTTAGCCATATAACAAAGAATTGATTAAATAAAAATTGAGTAAGGAGGAAGAAGATTACTAGAGTACTAACATGCGATGGGATTCATTAGGGAAAAAATTCCTAATTCAAAAATCACTAAAAAATTCTTGCTGTGCTTCTTCACAAAAGTACTCATAATGGTTTCTTATTATACAACTTGCTGGTTTAGCACCGCAAGTCTTGAATAACCGATATAATTCGAATCATTTTTTATCCCCTATAATGCATTATCTCATATCCTCCTCTAAAATTCATTCTCAGGCGTGAAAGTTTTATTTATAAGCCCAGAAGTTGGTCCAATTGTACGCGCAGGTGGATTAGGTGATGTAGTTGGTGCCCTACCCCTTGCTCTTAAACAAATGGGGATCGATGTTAGAATCTTATGCCCCTTACACAAAGAATGTAAGAACATCAAAGGAATCGAGTTGTCGCCCACCATACGGCTGAAATTTGTATCAAAACAATATACGATAAAAATAAGAGAGGTTAAATTAGGACAGTCCGAAATCCCGGTTTACTTGTTAGAAAATAAATTCCTGTTTGATAGACCGGGTATTTATTCAGATGAAAATGGAAACTATCCGGACAACCCACTTCGGTGCTTCATTCTCTCGAAATCGGCACTGCATTTAGAAAATGTGATAGGCTGGTCACCAGATATATTCCATTGCCATGATTGGATGACTGGTCCCTTACCTGCCTATTTAAACGAACTCAATAAAAACAAGCAGCGGAAAAAAGCACTTCAACCAAAATCTGTCCTAACCATTCATAACCTGGAGCACCAGGGATCCTTTCCCGAAGAAGCATTTCGCATTTCAGGACTCCCAAGATCCTTTTATGGAATTGATGGGTTCAACCATTATGGAAGGATGAACCTATTAAAAGGAGCGATTCAACATGCCCATAAAATCACAACGGTTAGCCCGACCTATGCCGAGGAGATAAGAACCCAGGAATATGGGGAAAGCTTGGAAACATCACTACAATACAGGGGAGCTGATTTAATTGGTATATTAAACGGAATTGATCAAAATAATTGGAACCCGGAGACCGATTCATCCCTCAAACACAAAATACACTCTGCAAATCCAGGAAAGGGAAAAAACTCAAATAAGATTTCTTTGCTCAAGGAAATGGGTTTGCCAGTCGAAGAAAAAATTCCGTTATTTGGTGCTGTCTCTAGGTTATATCATCAAAAAGGCCTTGATATTCTGTCAAAAAGTTTACCTGAACTTCTGGCCAAAAATAATTTCCAAGTGGTACTTTTAGGAAATGGTGACCCTGCTCAGGAAAACTCTTTTCGAAAATTAGCCAGTAAGTTCCCCAAGAAAATTAGTGTCCACATCGGATTTGATGATGGATTAGCCAGAAGGGTTTTTGCGGGTTCTGATTTTTTTATTATGCCAAGCAGGTTTGAACCATGTGGTCTAGCCCAACAATATGCGATGAAGTATGGCAGTATACCTGTCGCTCGCAAAACAGGTGGATTGGCAGATACGATTATTGATGTAAATATCACAAAAGAACAGGCAAATGGTCTTCTCTTTGAGCAAATTTCTTCGAATGAGATGAAAGAAGTTATTCACAGAGCCATACAGCTTTTTCAAATGCCTGAATTATTTGATAAAATTCGACAGAACGGCATGAATTCTAACTTTTCCTGGGATATTGCTGCTCGAAAATACTGTGAAGTTTATGAATGGGCATTAAATAGCTAACGAGCTGTGCTTAGAAAAACCCTATATTGTTTATAACTTTTTCGTCCAAAAACTTCTTTCCACTTGCGAAGAGAGAAAAGGGAGGGCTAAAATATGAGGTTTTTATTTTTCATTACCCACCTCATCTATGATCTCAAATGGCCCTGCACGCACCTTCACCAGAGAAGCTGTGGAAGCTTGGCTATTTCGTCTATCAGAGTGTGACTGGGAGCAGTTTATCGAAAAAACGGAGCTCAAAAAAGGAAGGGGATTTTATCGCAACGGAGCACTCTCCTCCTTGGATGTGGAAGCGAACCAAATCATTGTTACTCAAAAAATCAACCGGGTCGAAACCTACTCTGTTGTTGAGTGGATCGGTAAAAAACCAGAAATTCGCACATCCTCAATGGATGACCGCATGGGTATCGCACTGGGCACCGCTGGGCTTTATGAAATTGAGGAACTTGTGGCGGAGATCCACGAGGAAGATCCATTGCTCGATCAACTTTCACCAAGGGAATGTGGAGAACAAACTGAGGATACTAAAGATGGAGAAACACCGCCACAAGAAGCTGAGAGAGCGAACGAAAAAAACACGCTTATCCCACTCAAAGTTGTTCTTAATATTTCTACCAAAAACGGATTAACAGCAACGCCCTACTGGAGAATCTCAAAAGAGAAAAAGGAACGAGCATATGATTCATGCAAAACAAGTAATTTAAAAAATACCAACCGACCTGCTTTGATGAATTTTGTAGCTGAAGCAGGTAAGCAACTCTTACTTTTCGAAAAAAATAAAGGACAGTTCAGGTTAAAAGACTGGAAACGAATTGCCACATTTACTGAGGATGTACTCCCGCGTTGGGAAAATTCGTTTTCGATTGAATACGAGGGTGACGCCCGGTTGCTAAGGCACGGACAGCGTAAATTAAACTGGGAAATTGAAGCAAGAAGCAGGAACGATGGAACGATGACCCTGCGTGAGAACTTCAAGTTAGGGTCTCACCGGCTAGGCAGCGAACACAGCAAAAGAATTGCCAGGGCGAAAAATGGAACCACTTTTATAAGTGGTCATGGACTTGTTCGCTTGGACCAGGAGCAATTAAAGGATTATGAATGGTGGCAAAGAAATCGCGGGGACTCAAAAAGGACGAATTGGCCCCGTTATATGCTCTTCTCTTTATTTGCACGAAAATACTTAAATACCCGTCCGGATGGTAAACTCGCGGACTGGCAAAAAAGTATTCAACAGCCTAAAGATAAGCATTCAAAAACTAAATTTCCATTTCTTAGGCCGTATCAGAAAGAGGGTATCGCCCGTTTAAACTCACTCCATGACCTAGGTTGCCATGGTCTGCTCGCTGATGAAATGGGACTTGGCAAAACGGTACAAACCTTGGCCCTTATTTCGGAAAACACAAAGCAGGAATTACCCGACCTGGTGACCTGCCCGGCATCTGTAGTTCCAGTCTGGATACGGGAAGCACGGGAAAGATTCCCAAAAATAAAGATCAGGGTGTTAAACAAGGAATCTCAATTTTCTCAAAGCGTGGATCCATGTTTATGGGTCGCCAGCTATACTCAGTTACGCAGACACCGCCATTTGCTTGATAACCATCCTTTTCGATATGCTATTCTTGACGAGGCACAGTTAATTAAAAATCCTAAAGCCAAGGTTACTCAGGCATGTCTTTCCATTCAGGCAAAGTATAGAATGGCCCTCTCCGGAACTCCCATAGAAAACACTGCACTTGACCTATGGACAATTTTTCGGTTTTTGATGCCCGGATTACTGGGTGGAAGAAAAGAATTTGAAAATGATTTACTTTCCGACCCTGATGAAACTGCGCTTTTGCTCAGAAAACAGGTAACCCCCTTTGTACTGCGGAGAATAAAAAGCGAGGTAGCCAAAGAACTTCCCCCGAAAATAGAAAATGAAATTGGATGCGTACTAAACGAAGACCAAAGAAAAGAATACCGTACATTAGTAGAAGGTGCTGTCGAAAAACATGGAAATGACCTAAAGGATGCAATGAAGCATGCACCAACCCATGTATTTTCCCTTCTTACCAGATTAAGGCAGGTCTGTTGCGATATTTCTCTTCTGCCATGGAAAGAAGGAACCCAACCATCCGGAACAAAAGGAGAAATCTTGATTGAAAAACTTGCCGATCTACATTCCTCAGGATCAAAAGTAATCGTATTTAGTCAGTTCACATCCTTCCTGCGGGTGCTTAAAAAGGAAATCTCAAAAAATATCCCTGAACTTCGAATTCTAGAACTTACTGGATCGACCCGTGATCGTACGATTCCGGTAGAAACTTTTGAAAACGCAAAGGGGTCTGCGGTTATTTTGGCCTCTCTCAAAGCTGCTGGTTTAGGAGTGACCCTTAAGTCTGCAGATTATGTATTTTTAATGGACCCATGGTGGAATCCAGCCGTTGAGGAGCAGGCAATTGATCGGGCACATCGCCTCGGTCGAACAAAACCAACTTTTATCTATCGATTTGTTGCAAAAGGAACTGTTGAAGAGCGCGTTCGAATTCTACAAATTGCCAAAAAAGAGACTTTTAAAAAAATTATCGGCGAAATGGACAAGCCATCTGGATTAGCAGACCACTTTTCCTCCCTACAAAACTTGATCGAATTGAACGAAAGCTAAAGAAAAAAGCTAAGCATCAACCGAAGAATCTTCAGGTTTTGCTTTTTTCATAAAACGACGAAACATCCGCATTCCAGGCAGCATGAGTAAACCAGTTACCATAATATAAGTAGAAGGTTCAGGTGCAGCTGTATAGCGCAAATAAAAATCTCCCGAACCGTTGTACCAAACATTCCAGTCCCCCATAAGATTTCCGTTATGATAATTGAATGCTCGTTCATCAACTGAAAACCAATCAACATATCCCGCAGATCCATCATGAAGACTATTCCAAGTAATCGCATTATCGTTGTTTGTGGCACTATCAAGAAACAAAATACCCTGACTACCGGAATGCAAGGCAAGGTTTGCAACAGCACCAGCAGTGCCATCACTAGCCACGCTAAAAATATTCAGAAGGCCTGAAGAGCCAGCCCCAAGAGTGAGGGTATTAAATCTTAAAATGTCGTAACCCGTACCAGCTGCACCATTAAAATCAGCAATTTCCCAATCAAAAATCGCCCCATTATTAACTGTAAGATTGGTAATGGTTAAATCTCCCATTGCCGCAGCAGCTGAACTCGTTCCAAGAGTAATCTGCTGATTAGAAAGACCAGCAACTTCCGATAGTGAGGATGATATCCCTTGGCCAGGGGAAAGAACATCCACTTCATTATTACCTGATCCAACTGTCAAAGCAGCAATAGTTCCATCACCACCAACAATGCTCTTTTTACTGGCATCAGTTCCACCACTGATGGTGTTATCAATCGACTCGTTGGCAGCAACTTCAAGTTTACCTTTATTTATTGTAATTGTACCCGAACCAGGGTCTGCTCCCCCGTCAGTACCGTCTCCAATTACCAATGTACCATCATCAATTGTAATTCCTGCCCCCATAGTAGATGTACTATCACCGTGCAAAGTCAATTTGCCGGCACCATCCTTGATCAAAGTCATTGCGTTATTTCCACTCGTAATTGTTCCAGTAATAATTTGCTCTTTCGAGTAGTCTGTTGTTCCAATCTTTATTTTATGTGCTGAATTAGCACCAGAGAGTTCAATGTTACCATTAAAAGTCTTTGCACTGGAAACATTGCTAAGTCCAATTTCTAAAATCTCACCAGTTCCTGCAGAGGTGTTATCAAGTTTTAAAATGGGAGTCGTTCCTGCATCGGAATCATCTGTACTGGTTAAATATTCTATTGATTGAGTATCAGCAGAATCAGGATTAAAAGTAAGAGTACCTTCATAAATATCAACAAATCCACTAGAAGCTCCATCAAGGTTAACTGCACCTGTAAGAATTTGCTCACCAGCACCTGTCTTTAAAATACTTGCTTGCCCCGCCCCGCCTCCAGCTGCCCTGATCGTACCGTTAAAATCATATGCATTTCCTGTACTGGAATGAATAGTTAGTATGTTATTATCATCACCAACATTGATTTCACCAAGTGCCTGTGCACCTGTGCTATCTAAACCACTTATTATGGTATCTCCAATACCGTCGTTATCCAAATTTAAAACACCTGACCCTTCGTAGTAGGTGACTGTTGCCGTATAGTTATCACTGCCAACACCATTTGTTCCACCAGTTCCGATATCTGATAATGAATTGTATGCAGTGTTATTAAATTCAAACATGACACTAGAATTTAATCCACCATTTTGGTCGTGCAAAGACATAAGAACATTCGCATTGTCTGTCCTTTGTTGCCAAACCCAACTGGCATCCATTATTGTGTTATACCGTGTCTCTCCATTTGTTGCCTTCGTAGTCGACCCAGAATCTGCACCAGTATCAATATCATAAAACCTTATCCCCAACAAAGCAGTGCCATCTGCTGCATCAAGTGCAGTTAGATTTGTAGATAACGAAGAACCAGTATTCGTTGAAATTGTAGGAGAGGGAGATTCGTCAACTGCATCTGCAAAAGTAGTAACTGTTTCTGATTCGTCACCTTCGGTATGATTTGCATAAAATTCAGTCCAAAAATCAAATTCCCCAGTAGGTATTGTATACGAAGTAAATGAGTCAAAGCCCGTAAGAATAGTAGAATCTTGGCCAATTGTAGTCAGAGTCGTAAGCGGAGTCCAAACCCCTTTAAAAGCTACATCTGATGCCGCACCATTAGCCAACTTAAAGAATCCAAGCTCGATTAGATCACCATCATATGTTGTATTAATACCATCATCAGCATGCAAGGGTGCCTTCGAACCAGAAGCACCAGTTGCATTTAAACCCTGCAATTTTTGTGTACTACCACCACTATCAGGATCCGTGCCACTCCCGGAATGCCAAATATCCCAAGTAGACCAGTAAATTGAAGTTTTATCCTGCCCAAATGATAATTTGCAAAATAAAAAAATTCCTATTGCTGGGAAGATAAAATATAAGGGTCTTATTTTGATTAAAAGGGACATGGAGCTACCTTACTTTCTTTCATTGTAGTTCTTTGGTCAAATTAAAAATCTGCCCGACCACTTAAGTTTTATAAATTTAGTAGAATAGTGCATCCTTATCAAGTCCCTATATTTTACGGAATTATACTTGCAAATTACCCCATCCAAAGAGTAGGTTATTGGGTATGAGATCAAGCCCAGTCTCGAACTACCTATATTTTTCTCGGTCAACGATTTGTATCGGCTAATTTGATTATATGAAGTCAATGCATTTCGCGGTTCTCTCATTGACTCGAAAAATGGGCGTCCGTTTGTTTGCATTTTCCTTGATAGCACTTGGTATAAGCCCAAGTTTATTTCCCAACGAGCAGAAAATAGTAATTCATTGGGTATCTGAAACATTATCCGGCAGCCCTGACCTTTTAAAGGATCGAGACGGGAATTTAATTGATGCTGGCTCAACAAGTAATGGCGATGGATCTGTTGTAACTTTGGGATACTTTGATATGGCTACAACTGCTAATCCATTTAACGGAAATTGGATTCCACTAACAGAAGGCACACGAATAGGTGATTCGAGTAGTGGCTATGGATACTCGAATGGAACTTTTAGTTTCACCACTGTATTTACTAAAAATAGTGACAATGTATCAGTATATCCCAGCCAACCGGCAACTTATCAGGTTAATGCTCAACGAGTAATTACAGATAGTACACCGCCAGGTGGGCACCCGATTTGCATCCGCTTTTATGACCGAACCAGCACCGGTCCATCTGCCAGGTATAACACGGTGCATGGACCTGATTGGAAATGGCCAGTATTTTCTTCAGGTATCCCAGTAAATTTACGTTTAAAAATTGCGAGCGGAAGTACACCATCGGATTCAAAGTGGAAATATGGAAGTACTTTTCAGAGATCTGATGCTCCCTTTCAGGCAGTTGAACAGGTCAAGGCAGTGTTGAATGTTTATCATTCGATTGGCGGGCAGGTCACATCTCACCCAACTAATCCCAATGAATATGAATATGATTCTGAAGTTGATTTGGTAGCTACGACTGACTCACACTGGGAATTTACCGGTTGGGTTGGAAATGGAGTGGTCGATCCGAATTCACTGTCAACCAAGGTGATCATGTCGGAAGATCGTAATGTAACCGCAACTTTCAAGTTAAAGGAATACAACATAACTTTAAAAACAAACCCGGAGGGTGTTGGGAGTGTTACCGGTGCTGGAACCGGATTTAATCACGGAGCCACAGCAATTATCAGTGCAACCGCTCCCTTTGGGTACGAATTTAGTCATTGGTCGAATTTTGATTCAGACGGACAGCCAACCACTGGACTGGATGATAATGAATCAGCATCCACAACTCTTACTGTTGGTGGAGGGCATATTGTATTCGCAAACTTCCAGCCCCTTCCTTTCAATATTTCGGTTAATTCCACCCTCGGGGGAAATGCCACAATTATTGAATCTTCTCCTTTATACTACGACCAAGCATATACCCTTTCTGCCAGTTCAGAATATGGATATACATTCCAACAATGGAGTAGTTCAACAGGATCAGATTCTTTGATTTCCTCTAAAACATCCAACATCTCGACATTTTCAGTTGCTGGAGACGCATCTTACACCGCAAACTTTACTGAGAACCAGTATAAATTAACTGTGACCATGGGCCAAGGCGGGGCCTCTATAACTCCTTCGGTGCCCACTACCTATAATCACACCGCAACAGTTCCAATTAATGCCGTTCCGTTGGAAGGATATAAATTTGATAAATGGGTGGATGATAAGGGTGCACTGCTAAATTTCACGGAGAGTAATACTACCGCAATAATGGCAAACAATGTTGAAGATGTCACTGTCCGAGCCGAATTTGTGCCGATACAATATGATATTGTATTGAATGCAACAACAGGCGGACAAGTATCAATTAACCCGAGCACTGGGCCATGGGAACACTTTAAAACATACCCTCTTATTGCCAGTCCTAGTTCTGGCTACCAATTTATCAACTGGACGGGTGCAGCAGCATCACTTAGCTCGTTAGTCAACCCCACTACCTCTGCAACAAATGAACTCGCCATAACTGGACCGATAAACATGACTGCAAATTTCGGACTGGTTGATTACAATGTTACAGTAAGCTTAGCTACAGAAGGAGGTACCGTATCGGGAGGAGGAATCTACACCATAAATGACAATCCACAAGCGCAAGCAGTTGCAAATGAAGGCTGGCACTTCACCCATTGGAGCGGAGATGTCTATGCACTCAATTCGAACTCCACTCTAACAACGACGATCAATCTATCCCTATTTCCAGAACATTTATCCGTTCAAGCAAATTTTGCCAGAAATGGTTACAACATAAATATCAGCACATTCGGAAATGGTTTGGTTAATGGACAGACAACCCAAACCTTAACCCCTTTATTTGAAGATTTAGTCACCCTAAACACAACAGCATCCACGGGGTGGGTTTTTGACCGCTGGTTTGGGTACTCCTTTGCAG
>Ga0209335_10005287_pt1 | contig 11918 bp, 11 predicted proteins | sample COG_09_FD_184753 | JGI IMG/M metagenome (GOLD analysis project Ga0209335, IMG submission 184753) | Pelagic Microbial community sample from North Sea - COGITO 998_met_09 (SPAdes) (version 2) | ecosystem: Environmental > Aquatic > Marine > Neritic zone/Coastal water | place: Helgoland, sampling...
TAAAGTTTTAATATTTGTAAAACTAAATAAAAAATAGCAATCATTTCTTTTCAATATAAATAGAAGAACTTGGAAAGGCAAAAGATGCTTTGTTGCTTTCTACAATTTGTTTAATCTCTATAGCCAATCTTTCTTTTACGGCTAACCATTCATTCCAACTATCTGTCTTTGTAAAACAACGAACGTACATATCAATTGAACTATCAGAAAATTTATCAACTCTAACTGCAATCCCTATAGCTGTATTAAAATCATCACTTTTATTAATATGATCTTCAATTTGATTTCTAATTGTTTTTAATTGATCTACTGTAGTGTTGTACTGAAGAGTGATCACCCAGCTTATTAACCAATTTGAAGTTTCACTAACATTTACAACAGCATTTTCAGCAAACTGAAAATTTGGTATTATAGCTAATGATTTATCAAATTTTCTAATTGTTGTTGATCGAAATCCAATTTTTTCAACTATACCTTCGATGATTCCATCAACCAAAATCCAATCACCTATCTTAAATCTTTTTTCAACAAGAACTAAAATTCCTGAGATTAAATTCTTAAATAAATCTTGCGCTCCTAAAGCGACTGCAACACCAAACAAACCTAATCCAGCTATGATTGGACCAATCTTTATTCCCCATAATTCAAGCACTGCTGCTAACCCTAAAATAAAAATTAAAATTTTAAGAGATTTGATAATCCATCCAATTAACTCTCTAGTTAAAAGTTTATCAAGACCACTTAAGATATAAGAAACTGGTTCAATAATTTGATGAATTACCCAAAAAATTAAAATTGTAATTAAAGTTCTATTGATTGTGTCTACGATTTCACGTCCTTCACTTGAGAATGTCATATAATAACTTGCAATAAAAAAACCTAAAACAATTGGCAAAAATCTTGCTGGTCCAATTAGAGAAGAAACAAAAGTATCATCGAGTTTATTTGTAGTTCGCTTTGATATAATTTCTAATTTTTTAATTATAAGTTTACTAATTAGACCTCTAAAGATTAAAAATATTAAAAAGATACCAATCCCAATTAATATTTGAAATATATCTACACCTAGAATGCCTTTATTCCAGACTGATAAAAATATTTCAGAAAAATTATTTAATAATTCCATAATTAAATTTTATATAACAAAAACTCCTCTTCTCCAGGGTTAAAAAGAAATATTTTCTTCCATTTTATTTCATTTAATATAGCTGATGTTTTTTCACCTATACACATTAAATTAGTATTCATCCAAAGGTTTTCTGACTTATAAAGTTTTATAAATTTCAAAAAACTTATAGCGCTATTTTGTGAATAAACATACACAATATCTGGCATATTTAACTTTAATTCTTTTACAAATTTATCATTAAAGTTTTCATTATGAATGGTTCTATAATTAACAATTCTTCTAATACTATATCCTTCTTTTGATAATTGTTGATCTAAATCAATCGAGATAATTTCTCCACTCAAATAAATTAATTTTCCATCCTTTTGATCAAAATTTTGTAAAATTAACTCTTTTAAATTTTCTACATTTCCTTCAGCAGAAATAACATTTTGGAAACCAACATTTCTAGCTTTTTTTTCTGTAGCATCTCCTACACAAAAACATAAAAGTTTTTTATCAATTGTTGTTACATCTAAAAATTTAACAGCATTAACGCTTGTAAAGATAATCCCTTTATAATCTGTAAAATTGATCTCATCATAATTCAATTTGTATATCTTTAGTAATGGAAGATGTGAAACTTGATTTCCCAATGATTGAAATTTTAAAATCATTTCAGAACAATCCTCTAATGGCCTAGTTAATAAAATATGCATATTATTTTTTATAAGTATTATTAGATTTTGTCTTTAACATTTCTCCTACCTCTTTACCAAGTTCATTCGCATTTTCAATTTCTGAAGACTTTTTTTCATAAAATCTTTGTTTACCATCTAAAGAAAAAAGCTCTGCTTCTAAAGTAATTTTATTATCTTTTACTACCGCATGAGCACCAACAGCTGTTTCACAATCTCCATCTAGAACTTTTAAGACATTTCTTTCAGCGCAAGCTCTAAAATAAGTTTCATTATGATTTACTTTTTTTAATACAGATATTATCTCGCTGTCATCTTTTCGACATTGAAGAGAAATAATTCCTTGTCCTGCACTTGGAATTATTTCCTCTACAGAAAATATATCTGAAATCTGATCAGACATTTTTAAAAAATTAATTCCAGCATAGGCCAGAATTATTGCATCATATAATCCATCATTTAATTTTCTAATCCTCGTATCAACATTTCCTCTTATAAGTTTACAATTAATATCATTTCTAATTTTTTTAATTTGAAACTCTCTTCGAAATGATGAGGTCCCAATTATTGCGTTAGGTTTTAATTCTTTTATTTTTTTTTTATCTTTTGTTATCAAAATTTCTCTTGGATCATTTCTTTCCAAAAATGTATCTGATCTTAAACCATCTGTTTCAATTGCCGGCATATCTTTCAATGCATGTACGGCTATATCGATCTTTTTATCTCTAAGTTCTTTTTCAATATTTTTTGAAAATAAACCTTTGCCACCAACTTCTGACAATCTTATATCTTGTATCTCATCTCCCTTTGTTGTTATTTTTTTAATAATTATGTCTTCATCTTTTAGGTTTGTATTTTGAATAATCTTATCTTTAGCATTTTGGGCGTAAATTAATGCTAACCTGCTTCCCCTAGAACCTATGTTTATTTTCTTATTCATAAATAAATTTATTTCTTACTTGTATTGAGATTGTACAATTAATAAAAACTATTTGAATGAGTAAAAAAACCTTAATTCTCGGAATAGAGTCCAGTTGTGATGAAACTGCTGCATCATTAATAACTGAAAATGAGCAAGGAAAACCTGTTATTTTATCTAATATCATTTCAAGTCAAGTTGACGTGCATAAAGAATTTGGTGGAGTAGTTCCTGAGTTAGCTGCCCGGTCCCATATGGAAAAGATAGATTTGATTGTTAAAAAAGCAATTGATAGCAGTGGAAGAAAAATTGAAGAAATTGATGCAGTAGCTGCTACTGCTGGTCCAGGATTAATAGTTTGTTTATCAGTAGGTTTAAGTTTTGGTAAAGCTTTCGCCAGTATTTTAGAAAAGCCTTTTATTGCAGTCAATCATTTAGAAGGGCACGCATTAAGTCCAAAATTAAATTCAGATTTAAATTATCCATACTTGCTTTTATTAATTTCTGGAGGACACTCACAATTCTTAAGTGTCCAAGGTCTAGAAAAGTATAAAAGATTGGGTACAACTATTGATGATGCATTGGGTGAAGCATTTGATAAAACAGCAAAACTTTTGGGAATTGAGTTTCCAGGTGGACCACAGATTGAGATTTTAGCAAAAAAAGGTAATCCAAATAAATATGATTTACCTAGACCAATTTTCAACAAAGGTGGTTGTAACTTATCTTTTGCTGGCCTTAAGACTGCGGTTTTAAAAATAACAAAAAATATTAAAACAGAACAAGATAAATTTGATCTTGCTGCATCATTTCAAAAAACAGTTAAGGAAATATTGGAAAAGAAAACAAAAATTGCATTTATAGAATTCGAAAAACATAACAATTTAAAAAAAAAAAAATTTGTAGTTGCTGGTGGGGTGGCAGCTAATAAAGAAATAAGATCAATGCTAGTTGAATTATGTAAAAAAGAAAACTACCAAAGTATATTTCCACCAATAGAATTATGTGGTGATAATGCTGCAATGATAGCAATGGTAGGTTTAGAGAAATTTAAACTTGGTAAATATGATAGTTTAGATTATCCAGCAAAACCAAGATGGGCCTTAGATAAAAATGCCTTATTTTTAAAAGGAGCTGGAATAAAATTATCATAAATATGAAAATAACATTTTTAAAAACAAAACGATTTTTTTTAATTATAAGAAAAATTTAATTTAATACTTTTTTTTTAAAAAAAAAATTCAAAAAGAAAGCTGCGTAAGAAAAAAACAATGTTGAAAAAAATGTTTTAGAAAAATAAGGAATTGCCATATAATAACAGTAAATTAGACCTTTTAAGCTTTTTTCATATAAATCCCCTAAGTACCAAACACTAAAATTAGTTATCAAATAAAATAATAATGACGCCAAAAAGCTAAAATAAAATAAATTTTTACCATTTATTTTGCTGCTTAAAATGAAAAAAAAATAAGTAATAATAAATAAGGATAAATAAATTATGCTCATTCCTTTATAAAAACCTAAAAATAAATCACTTAATAACATAGAGATAAATAAAATAAAAAAAGAGAAATATTTATCTTTAAAAAAATAACCACTCATCATTGCTACAGCTATTATGGGTGTAAAATTGGGTGGGTGTGGAATTAGCCTTGATAAGGCTAATATAAATACCAAAAAAATTGGCAAAGAATAATGACTTAAGTTTTTATTAATATTCAACATAAAATTATACCAATATTATTAATATACTTAATTAATTTAAAAAAAACTAATAAAATTAAAAATCTGTTTTAACACCAAAGTTAAGTCGCCTTTCTTGACCTCCATACATATAGTCATTCTCATACTCTGCCGTTAATGCATTTTTAAGACTGATAAAATAAACTTTATCATTTATTTTCATATCACCAAAAATATCAAAAACAATGTAGTCACCCAAAATTCCATCATGAAAATTACCACTATATCCATGATATGAATTACTATTTGCGTTTCCATAGTGTCTTCTTTCACCAACCCAATTAGTATTAAGTGTTAAATTTAAATCTCCTATATTTTGAAAATTTTCCAAAGTTTTTTTTAAGCTTGTGCTTATCTGATGCTTGGGTACTAATACCGCTTGTTCATCAATACATAATTTAGTTGTATTAGCTGGATCATCACAATCTTCGCCATCATATGAATCTGTAAAAGCATAATTTAAAGATAGATTAAATCCATTATCAAATATTTTGTTAGAAGATAATTCAACTCCTTTGTTTCGAACTTTTCCTGGGTTATTCTTAATTGCAAAAGTACTACCAGACTCATTTTTGTTCCCTGCCCAACCAGCTATGTTATCATCATATTGAACAAGGAATGTAGTTAAACTTAAATCCAGACCAAGTCCTTTAAAAAATTTATCAACTCCAACATCGATGCCCCAACTTTTTTCTGGTCTAACTGATCCACTATTTTTCATATTTGTGTCGTAAAAATAGTCGTTAAGAGTAGCAAACTTTATTCCATTTCCTAAAGACAATCGATATTTAGTGTTACTATCTTTTTTATATGCCAGAGTTCCTCTTCCAGTAAAAAATTTCCCTGCTAGAGTATGCTCATCCCTTCTTAAGCCAAATGTTCCAAATAATTTTTCTAGAGGTCTAAATTGAAAATCTGCATATTGTGAAAGTATATAGATACCATGAGCCTCCTCCGTTGGGGTGGCCCAAGTTTTATAATTTGCCCTTTCTAGTTCATTATCTAAACCATAAACAATCTTTGTATCTAGATTAAAATTATATTCTCCCAGGTAGTTTAATGTATCTCTACCACCAGTAAATTTCTCTTTAGTACTCTCATTATAGTTTTGCACATGTCTTACAGATTTATATTTATTAAATAATAATTGATTTTTGAATTTACCTAAATTTTGGATAAATCTTAAATTATAAGTTTTTTCATAATCGTTAGTTGAATTGTTGTCAGGTTTCATCGTAGATGTTTTGTCAGAACCAAAACTGCCACTATAATGTGTCGGCTCATCATATTCTAATAAAGAGTCGTTATAATTCAAATCAGTTTCCAACCTTAGATTATCAGTTAATTGATAACCATATTTAGCATTAATACTTTCAGATCTATAAAGATCATGTTCAGTGTTATCAGTCATTGCAGATTGACCTTCTGTAAAAAATCCATTTAGATTAATTGCAAAGTCATGAAGATTTTTTTTTCCAAGTATACTATAATTAATATTTCTCTCTTTTGAAGGTTCGTACCAAGAATCCATTCCTCCAATTAAACTTACACTTTGTTTAATACCCTCTTCTTTAGCTTTTTTTGTGTAAATATTTATAGCACCACTTATTGCTCCACTTCCATATAAAGAACTATTTGTTCCTTTTAAAACTTCAACTCGTTCGACAGTATTTGAAGGTATTTGGTTAACACCGTAGTAACGATTATCAGGTGTAGAAGGATCAGACATTTTTACACCATCAATATAGATTGTTGAATATCTTCCTGGTAACCCTCTCATTTGAATACCAGTCACAGTTCCATAACCACCTGCTTGGAACATGCTCATACCTGGAACAGAATGACCAATTATGTCACCAATAAAAAATTCACTTTCGTTTATTTGTTGACCATCAATTACAGAAACGTCAGATCCAACAATTGATTTTGATTGAATAGTTTTTCCAGCTGATATTACTATTGTAGGTATCTCTTTGGAAAAAACTATATTGGAAAATAATAATAATATTATAAAAAATAAATTTTTAAAAATCATACGGCACCTTTCATTGTAGATATTAAACAATATCTGATTAACAATTTATGCCGTTGTTAATTTTTAAATTGCAGAACTAGACTTTTCCTGGCCTTCATTCGACACCGGACTACACTGGGTGGCGCTCGGACTTAAAAAATTTTTACCGTTGCAGGTACAGTCAATGATTTTCACATTGTTCCCCACTCAACTGTTCAGTGCGACTTTACTGTACAACAACTTTTAATATTGTCAATATATAACAATTTAGCGTTCAATAATTGAACAATTTCACTCTTTACAATAAGTTTTTAAAGAATATATTGTGTCGATGAATATTACAATTTGCAGTGTCCCTACTGAAGTACCAGGGGCTAAATTAGGCAGGGAAAGATCTGAAGGTCAAATGGGAATAATGCCTAAAATAGCAATAACATCTCTAAATAATTGGGCTAACAAAAATGGATATAATTGTAAGTTTTTTGATATTGATATGCTTTATCCAGATGACGCTGCTATAGAAAAATATTTTAGAGAAGAAAAACCTGATGTTGTTGGATTAAGTGCAGTAGTTTCTACATGCTATATGCAAGTTAAAAGAATTACTAAAATTATTAGAAAAATTAAAAAAGAAACATTAATTGTTTGTGGTGGATATTTAACAGCTGCAGCTAATGTTGTACTAAGAAAAACTGATGTTGATGTCTGCGTTGTTGGAAATGGAGAAATTGCTTGGGTAGGATTATTAAATTTTTATAGGGAACATTTAGAATCTGGAAAAAATAAACTAGATATCAATAAACTTCTTAAAGTAAAAGGAATAGCAATTTTAGATGATGATAAAGAATTAAAATTCAGTGGTTACGGTACTACATTACCAGGTTGTGAAATGACATTCCCAGACTTTGAATATTTAAAATCTGGCTTATTAGATAAGCCAGAAGCTGTAAAAAATTACTTTAGACAATTTAAAGATAACGAAATTTTTTCAATGGATAGTAGATCTTATGAAAAATGGAGAAAACCAAATATGGTTGGTATTTTTACATCAAAAGGGTGTGTAGCGAAATGTACTTTTTGTCAAAGAGGATCTAAAGGATATGCTGTTTACAACTTAGATAAATTGGAAACATATTTGAAACATTTGGTTGAAGAATATGACGTTGGATATTTATATATCGATGACGAAAATTTTGGCTCTAATAGAAAATACACATGGCAGATAGCTGAATTATTCAACAAATATAATTTACTATGGTATGCAGCTGGGGTTAGATGCACAAGCGTGACTAAAGAAGATATTGTTCATTATAAAAAAAATGGTTGTTGTTCATTAAAGTTTGGAATCGAGTCAGGCAGTCAAACTATGCTCGATATAATGGAAAAAAAGTTTACGGTTGACGAGATAAAAAAAGCTGTTTTTACTTGTTATGACAATGGCCTATATTCGCCCGCAGTTGGCTATATGGTTGGAATGCCTGGTGAAAGTTTAAGAACTTGTATGGAAAGTGGAAAAATGATGGGGGAGATTTCGGCACATATTGGAGTTGAACCTAAAATAAAAATGGGACTTATAGATCCTTATTATGCGATACCTCTTGTTGGAACTCCCCTTTATGAATATGGAAAACAATTAGGATTAATCGGTCAAACTGTTGATGAAGAAGAAGAATATTTGGAAATGGTTTCACAAGTAGAAGCTTACAAAAGATATTATATGAATTTTAATGGTGCACCAATGTCAGAAGTTGTTTTTTGGGATATATTAATATTTTTAGAAGCTACAAGAACTTATGTAAATCTTACAAAAGACAAAGAGGTAAAATCTAAATGGTATGAAAAATTTTCTGAAGCACTTAGGGTTAGAAACCAAAATCCAAATGTTAGATTGAAAGAAAGAAAAATACAAGTAATGGGAGACTCTGGTGAAAAATTAGATATATCATTCAGTAATCATTTCGTTACGAATTTTGTAAAAGAGCATATCGTATTTAATAAAAAAATCGCAAAACTTCCAAGATGGTTGGTTTATCCAGTAGTAAGATATGCATTATATTTTGAATTTTTAATTCAAAAACACTTTTTCAAAGATAACCACATGCTTCATAGAACTACCAATGCAAAGGTAAACTCCTCAATAAGAATTAAAGAAGAGGAAGTTGATCCTATTAAAACAAGCCAAAAAGATAGATCACTTAGAATTATTGTGGCCAACAGAACTGACCCAAATATGTCCGCAAGACAAAAAGCATTAAGCGCTTTAACTGGCGGTCCTTAAAAACTTTCAAAAAAATGTTGAATGCAATATTGGTTGATGAAACCAACACTTGTGATACATCCATAAGACTACACTGACTCCCGTTAGCTTTTTGCTTATTTTTCTAACTAAAAATTTTAATTAACAACATTTAATGACTCCCAATGTATAGCACATGGTATAGCACGATTTAAATACTAGAAATCAATCAAAATATTTACTCAATCGAGCATGCATGGGCTTCAGTTTATCATTATCAGCTAGATTTAAGATAATTCTTAATCATTAAATTAATCATCTTTTGTCCATAAATAAAGTTTCTCTTTTTAATATTATTTTTTAATAAACTCTCATCATATTTTGATTTTTTTATTTTTATATCCACAGGTCTTAGGAATCTTTTATCTTTAAAAATATACTTCTTGTAATCCAAATTAAAATAATTGAAAGCAAACTTAAGCATTCTTTTTGCAGATAAACATTTTCCGTTAGAGATTATAAAATCTTGAGGTTTTTTATTTATAAATTTGATTAACAATTCACACTGATCATCACACCAATTCCATTCTCTTTTAATATCCAAATTACCAAATGCAGTTTTCAAATTATATTTATAGGCATTGATTGCTGCCATGCATATTTTAGGTATAAAAAAAGATTTATTTCTTAAAACGGACTCTGTATTAAAAATTATTGCGCTATATGCTTTTAAGTTATATTTTTCTCTATATAATTTGGTTATATTCAGCGCTTTTAACTTACTTAATCCATATGGATTTACAGGATATTTTTTACTTTTAAGAGAAATTTTTCCATTTATCTTTCCATATATTTCAGAGGATGCTGCATTAAAAAAACTAATATTTCTATTAATTTTATGAACAGATTCTAAAACATTTTTACATCCTATATAATTACTTTTCATTGTTTCGTTTTTTTTAATAAAAGAAATACTTGGTGAACTTTGGCTACTAAAATAAAAAATATTTTGGGGTTCATATTTTTTAATTAACTTAAAAATTTTTTCTTTATTAAAAATGTCAAGGACAACAATTTCAAATTTTTTTTTTTTAATTGTAGATTTTTTAAATCTTGATGTGATGATAACCTTTTTATTTTTTTTATTTAATTGATTTTTTAAAGTAATACCAAATTGGCCAGTACCTCCAATAATCAAAGAGTGACATTTATATTTTCTCATATTCTTTAATTAAATTATCTTTTTATATAATTTTTCTGTTTCATCTGCACATTTTTTCCAACTATAATTATTTAGGTTGTCGTTACCCTTTTTTTTTAAATTTAATAATAATTGATCGTCATAGATTAATTTTTCCATTTTAAATTCTAATGAATCTATATCTGTTGGGTCGAATAATATTGCTGCGTCATTGACTATTTCAGGAAAACAACTTGTATCACTACACATGACTGGGCATTCCATATTCATTGCTTCTAAAAGTGGTATGCCAAATCCCTCATACAATGAAGGGAAAATAAATATTCGAGCCTTTTGGTAAAAATAATTTAAATCTAATTGATCTCCTTCAAAGTAATGAATTCTACTTCTATCTAATGAAAGACTCTTAAACAACTCTTCTTCAATTTTTGAAAAACTTCCGCCTCCAAAACAAACAAAATCAAAATTTAATTTAAGTTTATTTGATCTCGCATAAGCCTTGATCGCATTTATAAAATTTTTATATCTTTGTCTTAACCCAACGTAAAGTATAAAGGGTCTTATGTTTAAAGATTTTTCTCTAACATTTTTATCTTTGTTAACGGCCAAATGAACAACTGAAATTTTAGAAGCATCTATTGAATACTCCTGTTGAAGATCTTTTTTTGTATTTCTGGAAATACAAATAATTTGGTCAACTTTTTCAAATAATTTTTTTTTATATTCAATTTGACCTTGATATTTTTCAGCATAAAATTTTTCTTTTATTAAATCATATTCTGTAATTACTTTTTTTGCTTTTGAAGCATAAAAATTTTTTTCATTAAAATACGTTAAGTGTATTATATCTGGATTTTTATTCTTTAATCTATAATCAAAATATATTTTATTGGCTCTATTGACATACTTTACCAAAGAACCAACCCTGTTATAGAAAATTAACTTATCTGCAAAATTACTATTTTTTAGATAATGATTTTTATAAAATAGTGAAATAATTAATGGGTCAACTTGATCTGAAAAATTTTCTACTAAGTTTACGATATAATTTGATATTCCACCAAATCGCTGAAGTGTAAATATTGCATGATCAAAAAAAACTTTCATAAATAATTTTAGTGAACTTTATTGAATATTACCACTTTTAATCATGAGGGAGAAAAAAAAATGGAAGATATATCACATTAAAAAAGCTGATAGTTTAGCAACACAAAAAATTTTAGACAATATAAAAGGTCAAAATGATGTTGTTAAAACAAACATTGTTCCTATCGAAAAATTTAGTACTTATCCAAGATATATTGTGAGTATTTTAAAATTAGATTATAAAAAAGTAGATTAGAAAAAAATTATTAATCAGCTTTAAAACAATGTATAGCACTTTGTATAGCACGTGTTTTGTAAAAATGGCGTATTATGAAAGTGCTATGTTCAATAACATAAGTAAACACTGGAGAAACAATTAGATGCAGTATTGGTTAATGAAATCAGAACCAAACGTGTGGTCAATAGACCAACAAAAAAAAGCTGGGAACAAAGGAGCTCCTTGGGATGGGGTTAGAAATTACCAAGCAGCAAAAAATTTAAAATCGATGAAAAAAGGTGATCAATGTTTTTTTTATCATTCAAACATTGGAAAAGAAATTGTCGGTATTGTAGAAGTAATAAAAGAATATTATTTGGATAAAACTGACCAATCTGGTCGTTTTGTTGCTGTTACAGTTAAATTTTTAAAAAAATTAAATAAGCCTATTACACTAGAAAATATTAAAAAAAACAAGCAATTGAGCCATTTATCTTTAATAAAACAAAGCAGACTATCGGTAATGCCTGTTGATTCTAAAAGCTGGAAAATTTTAATTAAGATGAGTAAGATTTAATATAAACGAATTAAATTATTTATGTCAAAAAATAAAAAAAGAAAAGTAGTTAAAAGAAAATCTTCTAAAAAAAGAAAAGTAGTTAAAAGAAAATCTTCTAAAAAAAGAAAAGTAGTTAA
>Ga0209335_10005293_pt1 | contig 11914 bp, 15 predicted proteins | sample COG_09_FD_184753 | JGI IMG/M metagenome (GOLD analysis project Ga0209335, IMG submission 184753) | Pelagic Microbial community sample from North Sea - COGITO 998_met_09 (SPAdes) (version 2) | ecosystem: Environmental > Aquatic > Marine > Neritic zone/Coastal water | place: Helgoland, sampling...
CAGTCCCGAAAAAGTGCTTTTGGGGGATTCATGGCCGCCACCCCTCCCCGCACCCTCTAGAACGAGGGGCGCTCTCACTCACCCATGCGCTCCCTCACTCCCTGCCTCACTCCTCAGGCGTCGTGGCGGAAGAGCTCCTCCACATCTGCAGCTGTGAGCTTCTGGCTCATAGCGCCCTTTATCATCGCTTGTTTCTTCCGCTGAAGTGCGAGCACGCGTTCTTCAACAGTGCGGCGCGTGACGAACCGAACAACACGAACCTTTCGCTGCTGCCCCACACGATGAACTCGGTCCATAGCCTGCAAGTACGGGCACACTCAATCGAAGCAGAAGGATACATGAATTGGATACGGAACGGGGAGGGCGCGCCTGATCTTCTGCTGCACCGTTCCACCACAGATCTGTGAGCAGAACATGATTGGCAGCGACAAGATTGAGACCCATTCCTCCAGTCTGCACACCGATGCAGAAAATCAAGACATTCAACAGGGAACTCGAGGGCGACAATGTGAGCGAGGGCGACAATGTGAGCAAGGCCAACGCGTCCCGTTCCATTTGGGGAAAAGTCGAGGGCAGAACCTTTAGAGTGACAAGAAGGACGTTTGTCTTGAGGTCGTCGTGAAACGTTTCAATGGCGGCAGCGCGTCCTTCCCTTGAAACGGAGCCGTCAATCCGAACAAGTTTTCGCCCTGTGCTGGCGATTGCACGCTCAAGCACGTCTAAGAAGCGCACAAACTGTGAAAAGATCACGACCTTGTCCCCATTCCCTGTAACAGCAGGCCGTAAAGAGGGTACGCATGTTTAGCTTTCAGGTTGCCCTAGCTATCGTGCCTTGGGCCACGCACGCGACAACAGGAAGGGATGACCGAGATTCAAAAAACACGGGACAGGTGCACAATGCAAGGTTCAGACCTGCAGTGCCGATAGCATCGAGTTCGTGCAGCACCGCCTCAACTTTCGTGGAAAGGAAGTGAACATCGCCCATCGACAAGCTCCGGCTGCTTACTTGCTCGCCATTGTTGGCGTTCCTCTCGTGCTGTCCGTCCGCGTCCTCCCTCGGTACGCCCGGAAGCTCCGGCATGTTGCGCAAAAGTTCAAGGAGGGCCTCCACACGAACTAAATGCTTTGGAAGGTCGTCCACACACTCGTTCTTCTCCTGTGGCCCGTCCTCTGAGGCTATGGCGCCTTGCTCCATGGCATGCTGCCCTGTTCCACCTTCCGCGGAGTTGAGTCGAATTCGCGGTGTCTTCGCATGCCTCTCCCAGCGCAAAGCATCATCGACAATGGCACGTGCGGCGTCAGGCTCGATGCCCGTGCATGTGCTGTGAAGCACCTCGAGTGCATCCTGCACCGTGATGGCCGCCGCACACTCGTTCCCTGTGTCCGAGAGGTGCACTTCGCCTGCTCGAAGTGCATCGCGTGCAGCACGCGTCTCGCTCTCGACCGCAATCGCCTCACAGCACTCTGCAACTGCGGCCAGGAGATCGGCACGGCTCGTCCACTGCGGCCCTGCTAGCAGTGAATCCACACGTCCCGCGTCCTCCCGGGCGATAGCTGTGCCACCATTCCATTGCTTTTCCACTCCCTCAAGCCAGCCATCCAGCGCAGCTGGTTCACTCGCATCAAGAGTTGTCGAGACCAAACAAGGGTGGTTGCAGAACTGCCTGAGGCGCAGGAGCAAAACAAGGATGCGCGTGTACTGTGATAGCATGCTATTTGCGCCGCCTGCGAGAAGTCGCCCAAGAACGGAGCGCCCACGCGCATGTAGTGCGTCATACACAGCCTGTCCTACACATCAAGTCAAAAGACAAAAGCAAGACGCACTCAATCCTTCAGCTCAACGAATGGGTGCAAGTTCAGGTGTAGAGAGAGACGAGGATGTTCGCCTGCTCGCGCTTTGAAAGACGGAGTTGCTTCAGCACGATGGTCTTGGTCGGTAGCATTACGATCGGACGACCGCAGAGACGCTGTTCCTTAGTTCGCCGCAAAGAAAACACACGTAGAATCCGGCGGATGCGGACAAGGGCGGTGGGATCGCGATCGCGTAGTGGGACGAGCACCAACCGCTGAAACACCTGCGGGAGCGAGCAGGGGGGCGGAAACGGGACGTGTTTCAGGTTTTTGTGGTGAAGCGCGTCTAGGGCTAGCACGTGAGGGAGAAGCAGCCATGACCGCGAATTCGTCGAGCGGCTGTATGCGGAGGAACGCAAAGATCGAGAAAAGGTCTTCGAGGCGGTTCTGTACGGGTGTGCCTGTGATGGCCCACCGCGTCTCGCCTGGGAGCTCAACAGCCGCTCGAGATTGCAGCGCATTTCGGTTGGCGATGAGGTGCGCTTCGTCCAGCACAACCCGCGACCACGGAACACAATGCAGCACCGACGCAGCGTCGTCAAGAGCACGCTTACCTTCCGGCACGAACTCAGACCCAAGGGTCGAGTACGTTGTCAGCACCACATCGTACAGCATGAGTGAAAGCGGATGCCGCGTCCGACCAGGGCCGTGATACACGTAAATACGTGCAGAACCATCAGTATGCTTCGCAAATTGATCGATCCACTGCTGAAGCACCGTTAAGGGCGAAACGACGAGCGTTGGACCGGTCATGTTGGATGCATGCACCTTGCCGAACCCGATAGCAGCTCGCCGCTCGCGCATGCCATGCATTATCAACGAAATCACCGTCAGAGTTTTTCCGAGCCCCATATCATCTGCAAGCAGCCCACCACGCGGCGAATCCGGAGGGTCTCGTGAAAACACACGGGTCACCTGCCGGCCCGCCGCGCATGTTGGCGCGCACGCGCTTCGGAGTTTTGTTGCGGGCGCCACCGCGCGGACGGAAAAGAGGAGGAGACCGTATTGAACCAGCCGCGTTGGTTGTCGCGCTTTGAAACGTAGGGTTCCCAGAAGATTGGCTTCGATGGCTGCTCCCGGAGGAGCATCCAATGGAGCGCCTTGCGCTGATGCAGCAGCAACGGTGTGCGGACCGTGCTTACAGCATCGGCCTCTGGCATGCCATCATGGTCCTCACCTCCTTCGAACAACTCGTCCTCATGTGAGCCATCAAAGTCCCCGTCTTGCATTACCTCCCGCAACGCCTCCTCCTCTTTCCGCAGCCGTTCGCGCTCGCTGAACCTGTGCACACTTTCTGGGCCCTTGACGTCGAGATCGTCTCCCCACTGCACTTCGAGCCCAGTTCCGCTGAACAACGCCTGCACTTCTGTTACTACGCCTGCACACCAAGAAACATCACGAACCACCATGGTGGCATCAATGCCGCTTGCACTCGGGCTGTGCGCCGGGGAGTGCCAAATCGCGCGGCAATACGAGGGGGCAGGCACCCTTGGGGCCGTACAGCAACATTTCGATGCTGCACGTGCGGCCAAACGGCGGACCACCGCGCGCCGAGTGGCTCTGACGGCCGTCTGTCACCAAGCTCTCGACCCGGACTGAAGGGTGCGCTGCGCGTAGACGTTTCATAGCGCGTGCCCCCGAGGGGGCAAGCTTCCCGAGTAGCACGCCCCGGTTGGATACTACCCGAACCTGCTCCCCATGCGAAACGAGTTCGCACACCGTGCCGTCAAGGCCTGCTCGGAGGATCGCTCCGTCGACGTCGACTAGTTGTCCTTTCACCCACCCGACGTAAACGTCCTCTGTTCCCTCCTGCGCAAGCGATGGGTTGTAGTCGAGAAGCCCCTCACCACCTCCGTCTCGTCCCCGCTTGTTGAGGAACGAACGGCCCCCATCTACGTGGCTTGCAATCGTAGGGGTTGAAATTGCGCTGCGAGTCGGAACGCTAATGCGCTTCTTTTTGAGTGCGCGCGCAGCCTCCTCTGCTTTCTCGTCGAGCGCAACCTCATTCTGAATGATAGAATGAATATCAACACCGCCTCCAAAAGGTTCCGGAACCTGCTCGGCAACCTTCAATGCCGTGGGAATAACGTCGGTATCTTCCTTCTCGGACTCGCTGAGCTCCCCGCCCGAGACCATCGCTCGCGACACTTTATCGCGCCTGGCGAGGATCTCGCTGCGGAGCTTCCCGAGCACGTCCCAGGGCACTCGTCCGTCAGCAGACACGAACCGTCTACGTAGGTCTTCGATTCCACTCTGCAGCACACGGCTCGAGGTCAGAATTCAGAATGCGCTGTTCTGCGTTTTGCAACGCCGCTGATGAGCGCCCACACAGAGCCCAGGGCTGTGGAAACCTGGTCATAGAACGATCCAACGTCCTCGCCGTCGAGAATCAGCTCAAATTTTGGTGCGAGACGCGAACCTTCCCCTGGATTCACCGACTGCAGCATCTCCATGCCGCCACTGCTTACCCTTGCGCCGCCACGGATGCGCGAAATTGCCCCTCCCGCGCATACGCCCTTGCGATAAACACCCCACGATCGTGTGGCCTTGATCTCGGGCAACGTTTCCTTAGGAAATGACGAACACACCAGTGCTAGCAATAGATGAACGCAAGTTCCTTTGCGAGCAAACGACTCACGGAGCATTGCTCAAATGAATGGATCGCGGCGCCGCATATGCCTTCGTCCTGCGGGATTTGGCAGGTTATTCATTAGTGATCCGAGGCGGGCTCGGAAGAAAAGAGTGAACTGGCCGGGGTTGAGAGATGTTGAGGGCATGAGGTGTTCCTGGGAACCAATGCTCAGTGAGCGATCTGCATCATAGTGCGATCTGGCATGCTGAACGACACCGCAGCTACAGAGGAGGCCCGTTTGACCGTTGTTACGAGGCGTTGAGCAGACCAGAGAACAGAGTTTGAAGCAAAGGAAAGTGTCATCCGCGAGTTGCAGCCAGACCTGATGGGAAAGCCCACCCGCTGTTTGGTCTGCAGTCTGCCTCTCTGCGTCGCAAATCTACACCCCAAACGGTGAGGACTAGCAGATTTGCAAATGTTCAACTGAAGATGAGCTTGTGCCTGGGCGGGGTCTCGGTGAGAAGCGCAACAGAACTGATCATTTGAAGGTCGTGCAGGTGCGAGGGGTGTCTCAATAGCAGTATCGACGATCTTGGGCGTGAAGTAGCGCATGCTAAGGAGCGAGCTGAAGAAGCACGTCGCCGACTGACTGCAATACTGCTGCGTCTGCATCCGGCCAAAAGAGCAGCAACTGATGAGGACTACGAAGTCGCTCTCCACCGAAAGGCGCTGCGTGCCCGGTGCAGGCTGACTGAACGAGAAGTTGAGCGAACTCGAGTATGGATTGCACATGAGGAAAGGCGGTTAGCCCAGGGCGAGAACCTGGTGGCAACGGCGGGGCACGAGCTGCAGGAGAAGCTGGATGCCGTGGTGAAGAAGGTTTTCGTCCCGTCACTTTTCCACCCCGACGTGCCAGAACCGCACTGCCGCGTGCAGTTCCTGACTTTTTTGACCGCAAAACCAGGTGCTGGAACCATTGGCGTGCGTGCTAGGGGAGGAACTTAGGCTAGCAGAGGTAGAGCTCGCGGAGATGCGACGTGGGCGGGTCATGGAGGCTCTTGCGCTCTTCGGGCTTGATCTCGACGCAGATGGTGCAGAGATTCAGGGGATGCCGCTCCCACGCTTTATCCATTCTTTCAACCGACCAGCAGGAGCTGCGGCGGCCGAGGATACCATAGCACACTCAGCAGCACGGCAGGCAGTGGCCTCGCTTTGCCGCTTAACATCTATGGTGGCGCAGTACCTCTCTGTCTCCCTCCCTTTCCGAATGGAACATCGCCCGACGCATTGTGTGATCATCGGTGGAGGGCGTCAGGGCCGCGTTGAGCTCGCGCTCTCGCCGCCCTTGTCGTCCTCTGCTCTAGCCACTGCAAAGCTTCCAGGGTGTGAATGCCCCCACATGTGATCAGTTAGCAGGGTCGCGTCTATTTCGGTGAGTTACGCTGAAGAGGCACGGGGTGCAGGGGAGCTGAGACCGAGCACGAATGGATGCGTCTGTACCGGCGCGCCCTGCATCTGCTGGCCTTGAATGTCCGCCATGTAACGCCTTGCCGCCATTGATCTTGAAACCCCAAACCTGCGGCGCATCGACCCGTACTCTGCATCACATACGCATGCGGGGCAGGTAATGCTCTCGCAGATTGGGGCTGGCGCTGAAGAGCAGCGTGTACTGGCCAAACTGTATGAAATGGCCCGCATGATCCCGCCTGGCTGCTTGCCCTGGGGCTCACGCCTCATGATGCGCGCGCAGCCCGCCTGCTCGGGTCTGACACTGCCTCGGTGCGGCAGACGTGCGATGAACGATATTGCTCCAACCGCTTCGCTGCGGACGCTGCTTGCCACCTGCAGGCTGCCTGGGCTCGGGACGGGTGGAAATGTGGCGTGCGATTACGCGTACCAGGAGGAGCAGCAGTTCGCCGTCATGGGCCGCAACGGCGAGATCACAGTGCGATCACCTGTGCGCGCAGAATGGAGTGGAGGTCGAGGCTGTCGAGAAGGGCCAAACGCACTGAACATGTCTGTGGCCGCCGGCGGCGATCTCGTCTGTGGCGATACCACAGACTTCGCGGTGGTTCTCGCACCACCACCGAGTGAAACACCGGACTTTTAAGCTGGTTACTGTGAAAGAGTGAATGAGATGGTATTCCAAAGCGATGCCAACTTGTCAAACTCATGAATAACTCATCGAGAATAGTAGTTTCACAACGTAAAGGCGGCGCGGACACGCGCCGGGGGGCCTGCTAAACTTGCTCGTTCATTCGCAACCTCACCCAAACCGCTTCACAACCGATGACTCATGCTGCCGGGCCGCCTCGTTCGTATCCCGCATCGAGGAGGAGAAGCGATCCTGCGCCTTGACCTCACGCGCCGACCCCTTGGCCCAAAGCTTTTGCTCGACGCGCTTTGCCTTCGCGTCCGCACGTTTTGCAGCGGCCTTGGCCTTTGAGATTTCCGAGGACACCTGCCGCACCTTGCCGAAATTAAACATAGATCATTCTCACAAGAACTCCTGTATTCTTGCAGACACGTCAGGTGGTATCAAGCATCAAACGAGGGTGATAAAGGTGATGACTCAAACCGTGGTCATCGCCCCCCCGCTGGCGCCAGCCGATGCAGCCGCAACGCGTCCTGCAGTGCGGCCGCGAGAGCGCTCCTTTCCGTGACCGAGAGAAGCCATGAGACGTCGGATCTGGGGGATCTCCTTGGGGGCGCCATTGGAAACGATAGGGCGTGCTTGAGTCCTCCCGCGAGATCCATGCGTTGCCCATGCCATGGTCTGCCTCGCGCAAGCACGTCAGTATGCAGGCAACCGAAGCCAAGAGGCTCACATGTGCGCACAATAAGGACGCATCCATCCCAGATCAATGGCATAGGATGAAAGACCTCACTGTCGGCCTTGCGCTCAAGGTTGCTGACCGCCTCTTTAAAGCTGCTTCCACCTTCGGCGCGGGTCTGTTGACTGCATGCTGTAAGCACTCGGGATGGCAAGCATGAAAGGTGGTGACCTGACACTTGCTATCAAATAGTTGTCAAGCTGGGTTACTTTCGAGAAAACAAGTGAAAAGATGCATCTAGCTTGCGGGTCCACACGACAAATCGCTGCTTTGTCCCTGTTGACATGGGGTAACGGGCCTGCATGCTCTCAAGCTGTTTGATCATGTCCTTGCTGGAAGGCTCAGTAATCGAAGCCAGCGCCTTATTCCGCCAAGCTTTTTTAGCTGCCTTGTCGTGCCGTTCAAGAGCGTGCATCCGCGCAAACAGCCCGCCCTTCTCAATCTGCTTGTGCCATGCTTTGACTTTTCCCCTACGCGCCAGCACCGAGTTCTTTGAGGCCCTTAGGAAGGAATCAACGAAGCTGTCCCCAGACAGCACGCTGCGGTCGCCTGCTTTTGTCGCGTGCCATGCCACTGCCAAGAAGGCCAGGGCCAGAAGGGACACAGCAGCCGCGGTCTTGACCATGATTTGCGGGTCGCGGCCTTTCACACGAAAAACTAGTTTTAAACTCGATGTGTAAAGACACTGCTCTACTTATCGGTCACCAGCGCAAGTGACACTTGCGCCGAGACGTTGGGTCATGGCTGTACGAAAGCGCGTTGGAACAGGGGCTCGCTAGGGACATGGTCTTGGACATGGCAAGGGTAGGTGTGAGCTCCAGCTTCGCGCTGGTGCTTTTGGCCTCAATCCGCCTAACAGTCCCACAAGGCGTTGCAGCCTCTTCCCACGACCTGTTCTCTGGCGGGACCGATGCCACCCGTGTGCTCGGCCCGATTTTCGTCGAATGGGTAGCGGCAGGTAATGTGAGCGGGTTTGAGCTTTCGAATCAAACTTTCCGATGCGTCGATAGCCACAACTGGATGCTGCGCTGGCCTTCAGTGCTGAACCAGGATGTACGACGCTGTGACGACTATGCTCCTGGAGGGCTACGCAACGGGTTTTGTGACTATGATGAGGGGGTCTTACAAGGAAATTCAGGTTGGATTAAGGCAAAGGATGCATGCCCCCGAGCTTGCGGCATGTGCTGCCATAACTACTGCAAGGGTGATCGACGTTGCGTTGCAAGCTGTACCGCGGAAGGAGCGGGGCTAGCGGACCATTATGAGCAGTACCTTGCATTCCTGGCTGCAAGCGTGCCGCCACAAGCCGAGCTCAACTTCACAATGGTTCGTGAGCAGTACAGGGCCAGCCTTGCAGGGGAAGACTACCGTGATCACCTAGTCGTCCGATCACTGTACAAGCCGGTACCCTTTCACGGAGGAGAGTTCCTAGAGTCGAAGAATGTGTCCATCGTGGCGCAAACGCCTGGAACTTTGATCCGCTATACGACAGATGGCTCTCAACCGACTCCGATGCACGGAACGTTGGGGCATGAAGTAGTGTTGACTCGTAATGCGATGCTGCGAGCGGTTGCTTACAACGATGAGCACAGCGCGAGCACGGCATCGCACGTCGTATCTGTGGATATCAAAATCAGAGTTACGTCGCCCGTCATCACGATCAAAGAGTGTGCAACTGAGGATTTTGTGATCAATTATGATCAAACCCGGCAGTACGGGGGCGAAATGTGCGATTCGGCACGGGTTGAAGTTGCATCACTGCGTTTCGGGAGCGAGAACACGTTGTTGCGATACGTCGTGAACGGCGATTTCGACCCCCCGGCAAGTGCACCGCAGGGCCAAGGAATAGTGAAATTTACCCTCGTGGAGTCAGGGGTGATAACTGCAGTAGCATTTGTACCTGGAATGACAGCGAGCTACGTTGTGGTGTCTACACCCATCAACATCTCTTCAAATCCGAATGCGTTCAAGCCTGGAGCCAGTAATGCCCCTTTCAGGCACCTTGAAGCTGAAAGTAGGTAGTGTCACGCGATACTTTTTTGTTTGCCTGGTGGTTTTGCGGAAGGCACGAGATGTGAGCCATTGAAACCTGGTGTCCGTCCCGCAGCTTGGATGGGGACAATCGGTCTTTGGAACTTTACGGAGAAGTCGCTGACCGGCACCTACTCGCGCCCGCGGCTCACAGGAGATGGGTGCAATGAGCAGGAAGGTACATTCATTGCGCCTGCGCAGGTTGTAGACGCCTCGAGGGTACTCGGCCCTGCACAAATGCGAGGCCCAAGATGCAAGGGCGGCAAGTGGGACGTTGCCATTGGAGATGGCCCGACACTGGCGTCACTTCTTGTGCCTAAAACTGGCGACCTGGGTGAAATCGCGCGATCAGGATTGCTTTTCGACCTGCTGCTCGCGCAGGGGCTCGTCGTGCGAGACGACATCGCGCCGCTACGGGACGCGGGCACGCTGCCCTCCACTGAGCTGAGCGTCGAGGTGTGGTTCTCTGTCGCAACGACGCGGTACATTCCGCTCGCTGGTCTGGTAGGGTGCCGTTTCGATGGCAGCGAAACGTCGGGAGTACGGTATGGCAAAGGCTGGAGTCTCAGCTACTCGTCAGACGATACCCGTGATGTGACCACCCTAGTTTTCTCACTTGCATTGGAAAACAATGAGGCGGCGGCAGGACGGGGGGGGATACGTGACTATTCGACGCACATCCACCCGCGTATCCCGATCGAGCGGCTCAGCCATTTTGTGGCGACCTACGATGGGCAGGAGGTCGTCTTCTATTTGAACGGAAATGTGCACGGGCGCGAGCCCGCCTGCTCCCGCGCAGCGCAGGGTGGTTGTGGAGGCATCTTATACCCCCGCGAAGGCGACGCATTCTACACGAAGGGGCGCAAAACAAAATTTACTATAGGTATGCTGGACACCACTGAGACGGGTACAGCTGCACCGCATCACGGGCTCATTCGGCTAGTCCGAGTCATGCGCCGCGCGCTGTCCCCGCAGCAGGTGTTCGCTGCTGCAGCGCAGATCGAACGTGGCTTCTGGAAGACGCCGTGCGAACGCGGAAGCTTCGGCGCGTACGAAGGAGTGCAGCCATGCGCGCAGTGCGATCCGGGAACTATTGCCACTGTGGCCGGGCAAGACTCCTGCCGGCCCTGTCCACAAGGATTCTTCGCGCCAGCCGCAGGCGCGTCTGAGTGCTTGCGTTGCCTAGACGGGAGTGACACGCTTCCTGGAGGAGGAGCAGCCGAGTGCTCTGATGATGAATGCTTCTTGGGGACACACAACTGTCACACAGACGCTGTGTGTGCAAACACGGGGAGCGAACCGGGATCTTTCATGTGTACATGCGGCCTGGGCTTTTCTGGCTCTGGGCAGGAGTGCGAAACAGTGTGCGGGGACGGACTTGTCATGGGCGACGAACAGTGTGACGACGGAAATGATGTAGTTGGTGATGGTTGCCATCTCTGCGCGTTCGAGGAAGGCTTCTCTTGCGAGATTGTGCACGGTGTTTCCCAGGGCGCTGCAGAACTGGATCGAGGCTCCCGAGGCGCTGCGTCAACGCAGTGTACGTGCACCCAGAGTCCTGCATCGTGCTGCCAAGTGGAGCTTTCGGTCTGTCTGCAGAGGCTTGCACTTGGAATTGGGTCTCAAATGGGATGTCTTGAACAGTCGGGACGCTGTCTGGCGCAACTCCCGTCTGGCGATGAGGTGCCAACTGTGCCATGGATGCCTCGTGGGGAGCCCACCGAGTCCTGCGATGCCGTGCACGAACAGCAATGTCAGGCTGTGTATTCTTTATGCTCGGTGGCGCAGGGAACAACAGCTCCGGTGTGTATTGCTGAGTTAGGTGCATGCCAGAAAGCTGTCCAGTGTCCGAGCGCGAACTCCCGCGCGGACTCGGCACCCGAAGATGTAGAGGACGGGCCATTGCGATGAGTGAGTGACCAGTGGAAAGATTGGGAACGTGGCTGTGCGTTGCCTCTGCGGCTGGAATGCTGCGCTTTGTTGAGACTAGCGTGCGCATCTTCCATTTACTCAATATCTTTGTGCGGGAAGCACTGGTCCATCAATTCGGCCATTGCGATGTCATTTTCTGATAGCCCTGCAACGTCCATGGGGGCACTGAGCCAAAGTGAAACATAGTCTACGTATGCTGCCTCAAGGATACAGTCCTCAGGTGCCAGGAACGGTCAAGCCCCCCGTACCATCCCCCCCCCCAAGACACAACCCCATGGGAGGGAAAGCATGAGGAGACCGGAGACGGACTACGGGACCAGCCTGAGCAATCATGCGTGGTGAGCGTTACGACAACTCGGTTGTAAACGTTGTACCATTCCTGCGACCATTCGAGCGGCGTCCCTACGATTTAGCACGATTTCGTCCATTTTTCTGTTTTCAGACAGGCCATGAACTAGCCTTCATAAAGATCAGCAGCTCTACTACTCTTGTCTGCCGCGCAGATCATGTCGGTACCGGGAAAGCTTGAATCTGATGTGCGCTTCAAAATGCTGAGCTGATGTAAACTATAATCAAAGAAACTACGTGGGTAGGAAGTACCGGGTGATGTTCCATTTTCTCTGCAATCAGTGCAACGCGACTCATCCAACCCCATGCCTCACCAAAGTCGACGAAGACGAACGTCTTTGTGATT
>Ga0209335_10005300_pt1 | contig 11906 bp, 12 predicted proteins | sample COG_09_FD_184753 | JGI IMG/M metagenome (GOLD analysis project Ga0209335, IMG submission 184753) | Pelagic Microbial community sample from North Sea - COGITO 998_met_09 (SPAdes) (version 2) | ecosystem: Environmental > Aquatic > Marine > Neritic zone/Coastal water | place: Helgoland, sampling...
TTGATAGGCTGGATGTGGAAGCGCAGTAATGCGTGCAGCTGACCAGTACTAATAGCTCAATTGGCTTGATTTATGCACTGAAAAAAATTTTTAAGATATTTATATTATTAAACCAGTGATGATATCTTTATTGTCACCTTTAATTTCTACAATTTTATTATAAACCTCATCATAGAATTGCGCAGTTGCAATAAAAACTTTTCTATTGTCATTTTTTAAAATTGATGGAGAAAGTATAGTTTTATTTTTAATTTTAGTGCCAATTTTATTTATATCGCTATCGACTAAGTCATAGTCCTCTATATTTTTAAAGAAATATGTTTTTTTAATAATTTCATTAGCAATTTTACCTGCACCAAATATTATTAAATTTTTAATAGCCTCAGGTTTTAAAATTATTTCTTTTGAATTGTTGTCATTTGAATAGTTATTTATTTTTTTTATTTCATCTTTGCTTAAAGATATAAATCGAAGCATAATGTGATCATCTAAAAAAATTTTAGTAATATTATTTTTATATAGCTGTATAAATAAATAAGTTATTGATTTAAGAAACTCAAAATCAAATTTTTCTTTTTTAAAATTTATACTAATTTGATAGTTACATTTTTCTAAACCATACTTTAAACAATTATTCACAAAACCTTCTAATTCTTGCTTATCTTTATTTTCCTCTGTAAAAATGTATTTTACAGTCACTTTGCCAGGATCAACTTCGGCGTATCTTTGTAAATTCTCAAATACATTGAAAAACTTTGGTCTACCTCTAACTTCTTTAAAAGTTTCAGGAGTTCCAGCGTCTATACTAGTTGTTATTTTAATTAGACCTTTTTTTAAAAAAGTTATAATCGGCTCACTAAGCCTGACAGAATTTGTAAAAACTCTATGATAAGTTTTGGGATTAGCATAACTATTAATTTCATTTAAAATTTGTTCAAACGATTTATCTAATGTTGGCTCGCCTCCACCCCAAACTACTTGATCACAATTATCAAGAGAATTACTTTTGCTTAAGTATGAGATGAACTCAACCACATTATATTTTGATCTTTTTCCACCCCAGTAAATCTCACTACAATAATTACATCTTAAATTACAAACTGAATGATGTTCAATCGATAAGAATTTTATTTCAGATGTAAAATCTGGTTTTTCTTTTACTTTTTTTAAAAAGGGACATCCAACACAATCTTCATTTTCATCTTTTTGGATTTCATTAAAAATTTGCTCTCTTGCTTCTTTAATATCTTTTGCTGAAGGAGTTATATTTTCTTTAATATTAATTAACTTTGCATCACCTCTCATTTTGCCTTTATGAAAAAATCTCTGACAACAAGACCTTATTTCATTAGGCGCAACATAAAGAGACTCTTCTAGATCACGACAAGTTTTAAACATTAAATAATTTTTTTTTAGTAATCTTATCTTTTAAAGTGATTACTTTAAACTTTTTATCAATAGAATTTTTATATAATTTTTTAAGGTAATTTACAAATATTTCTTTTTCACTTTTATTAAATTTGGATTTAATTATTTCATTGTATTCGTTGCTAAACTCCCCCCTAAATCTATATTGAATATCTTTATAAATTTTATTGAATAACTTGATATCATTTTTTTTTAAAAAAGACTCTATTGATTTAAAAGCGATAAATTTAAAATATATGTGTTTAAATGTTTTTTTTGATAGTGTAATTGAACTAAAATTTTCTTTTTTTTCATATAAAACTTTTTTTAAAAAACCAACTTTTTTTTTATTATAAAAATGACATTTAAACGTAAAAAAAATGTCTTCAAATATACCTTTGGAAAAAAATAACTTGTAATTAACTAAATATTTTTTTTTATAAACTTTTGCAATGGCATGCATATTATTACTCTGTCTAAAAAAATTCTTAATGTTTTTTTTATTATAACTTATATTTTTGAAATCATTTCTGTTTGACTTTGTTTTAATTAAAAAAAAGTTGCCTTTAAATTTTTTACAATACTTAATTAATTTGCCTATATTTTTTGGTTCAATACTATCATCTATATCTAAAAATGTTAAGAATTTTGAATTAGATTTTTTGATTCCTAAATTTCTAGCTATGCCAGGCCCCATGCCTTTTTTTTTATTTGTATTATAAATTTTAAAATTTTTTAAATTTTTGATTTTATTTTTAATTTTCGAGTATGAGCTATCTTTGGAATTATTATTTACATAAATTATTTCTATATTAGAATTTTTTTTTGATATTTCTAAAGTATTTTCTAAACTTAGTTTTACAAATTTATTTGCATTGTAAAAAGGTATTATTATTGAAAAATCTTTTTGCATGTTGTAACAGTTGAACTTATGAACCAAAAAAAAATAACTAATTTCATAGTTTCTAGATTAAATAAAATTAAAAAGATAGATAAAAAAAATTTAAAGAATATTGATGATTTTGATTTTATATCTTCTGGACATATTGACTCAATTGAAATTCTTAAATTTAATTTTGAAATAGAAAATAAATTTAAAATATCAATCAATCCTGCTGATACTGTATCTATAAATTTTGGGTTAGTTAAAGGATTAAGATCTATAATATTAAAAAAATTGTCTAAAACTTCTAAGTAATTTTATTTTATCTATTTTGCCAATATTTGTTTTTGGAAATTTTCGTAAGAAAATAATTTTATTTGGAAATTGAAAATTAGATAATTTTTTTAAACAAATATTTTTTATATAAGCTTCATCAATATTTTTTTTTTTTATTATGAATAAGAAAATAACTGTTTTATTTGTTGTTTCTTTTCCAACGACAGCTACTTCACTTATATTTTTGTTATTAATGAATATTTTCTCTATATCTTCTGGAAATATTGTCATCCCACTTCTTCTAATAGTATTTTTAATTCTAGATTTGTAGAATAAATAATTTTGTTTATTTTTATAACCCAAGTCTCCAGTTTTAAAATAACCTTTAAAAAAAGATTCTTTATTTAATTTAAGTGAATTATAGTACATTTTAAATTTTCCTGGCGTTTTACAAACAATTTCACCAACTAAATTATGATTTAAAAACTTATTATCTTTTGACAAAATCTTAACTTTAATCAATTTGTCATAACTTTTTCCAACACTTGATAAAAATTGTCTCTCTTTAAGTGCATTGATATTTGTAACAGTTCCAATCTCAGCTGCTCCATACATTTCATAAAGATTTATTTTTTTATTTATAAGTTTTTTTTTGGCAGCAGGTAATAATTTTGCAGAAGTCGAAACCAGACCTTTTTTTAAATAAAAGTCTTTAAATTTTTTTTTATCATTTATCAAGTCATATATTTGATTTGCCACTAATACTGAAAATGTAATTTTGTACTTTTTAATTAACTCACAATATTTTTGTATTTGAAATTTATTCATAATTACGCATGTGCATCCATTTAATAAAGGTACAAACAAAGTCCGCATTCCCAAAGAATGATTAATTGGTCCGGTAACAATCATATTATCGCTAGGATTAATTCTGTAAAGATTTCTAAAAAGTTTGTATCTAACAATTTTTGTTTTTTGAGAAAACACAATAGGTTTAGGTTGAGAGGTTGAACCTGAGCTCATTGTAACAATATAGCTCTTATTAATATCTATTTTTTTTTTTGGTTTTAATAGCTTATTGTTTTTAAAAAAAAATAAGAAATTTTTTGAATTTTCAGTACAAACATATTTCTTAATTTTGGTTTTTTCTTTAAAAAAATTACAATCGCTTCTACCAGCGATAATTGAATTAACATTCATAACTTTTATGATATTTAGAAGATGGTTTTTTGAGTAATATTTTCCAGCTGGTATTATAGTTGCATTTAAATATGATAATGCAAATAGTGATAATATGTGTGGCAATGAATTATCTTCAATAATAATTACTTTGCTATTTTTATTAAAATTAGATTCGGTAAAGTTTTGGATTGTTTGTAAAACTAACTTATATAATTTTTCATATGTATACTCGATATCATCAATAACTAATGCAGTTTTATCTGAAAATTTTTTGGAATTTTTTTTTAAGAAATCAAATAATCCCATATTTTTTTTTTATATATCTATAAACTATTTCTGTATTATTCATGTTAAATTTCAAAAATCTTTTTAGATTTAAAAAACTTTGCCAAAGAAATTTTAACTCAATTTTTTTTTTATTTTGATATGCATGAAGCATACTCATTGTGTGTTTTTTACTTTTAAGTGTTTGAATTATTCTAGATTTTGGAGATTGATAAATTTTAATATTATTATCTTTTAAAATTTTATCCCCTTCTTTCAAAATGTTAATTATTTCCTTTTTTGCTTTAAAATTTTTATTTAATTCAAAATTATTCTGCTGATATTTCAATGCTATCATATTAAAAGCTAATGAGTTTATAGATTTGATAAAAATTTCAGAAAAAATATTTTTAACAGAAGGTGACTTCGTGCTCTTTTTCAAATCCTTTCTTAATTGATTTACTTGCTTTTTTCTCTCAGGAAATGCCTCTTTTATTGGAAAACCCCTTTGGATATGGCTTATTCTTACAAAGCCCGGTTTTTCTATATTTCCAGATAACCACATTGTCATCCCTACTAAATTTTTTCTTTCAATATTTTTTTTAAATAATAATTTTAGTGAATTATCAATTTTACCTTGTACATTTTTTTTTAGACATTTGTGCCACCAAAATGGAATTGAAGTACAAGGAGTAATTATAATGGAATCTTTATTTACAAATTTTTCAATATTTAAAAAAATCTTATCTAAACGTTCGTTTATCTTAGTAGTAATAAAAATGTTATCAAAGTAAGTTTTTTTAATTTTTTTTAAATTATTAATTACAATAAAATTTTTGTTGTTTTTTAAAATAAATTTTTTTTGTAAATTATTATTATTGAACACTTTTATAGAGAGCCCTTTATTTTTTATATATTTATAATTTTTATTTCTAGTTAAAAAATATATTTGATGGTTTGATCTTAATAAACATGCACCCAGGTAAGAGCCAATCGCTCCACCTCCATAAATTAATGTTTTTTTTTTCATTATTTTAAAGATTAACTTTTTCCCAAGTTTTTTTTGAAGAAGAGAAATGAATTGTATTTAACACTTTTATTATATCTAAATTTGTCCTTAGATTAACAAGTACTCTTGGTTCCACTTTTTTTTTTAAAAATATTTTAGCAATCAATTCATAAATATTAATAAATGCATCTAGAAATCCTCCAGGATGACCAGCTGAATATGTAAATAATTCTTTATTTTTAAGGTGCTTTGTATTTTGTGATAATCTATTAATAATATTTTTATTACCCTTATTATCTGAAAAAATTATTTCCTCATGGCTAGAGTGTTTCCATTCAATTGCCCCTTTAGAACCATAAATTCTTATCGACAATTGATTTTTTTCACCAGTAGAATTTTTTGAAAACCAAAATTGGCCAATAAAATTTTTAAATTTTAACCAAGTGTAAACATTTTCAACATAATTCTTATTAGAAGTTTCAAAACTATTGACACTTCTAGGCATCTGATTAAAAAAATAATGCACAAGAGATAATAAATGACTTGCTAAATCTAAATGTAAATTAGGTATATAATCATCAAAAGTTCTCCATTTTTTAATTTTAGACTTGTAAAATGTTGACGATTGTTGAGGCATCTCAAATATAAAATTATTAACTTTTCCTATTTTTTTTATCAAATTCTTGATTTCCATAATAGCTGGATAGCCTAAATAATTATACGTACTTGCAAAAAAAACTTTTTTATCTTTAATTATTTTATATGATTTTTTTGCTTGTTTATAATCACTTTCAAAAGGTTTTTCTGCAATAATACCAATTTTTTTTTTAGCTAATTCTAAATAAATTTCACTTCTTTTTTTTGGTGGAGTAAGAACTAATGCTAAGTCAATATTATTACTTTCAAATTTTAACAATTGTTTTAAATTGTTGTAAACTTTGCTTTTTGGCAAGGAGTAAAATTCAGAATTTTTTAAATTTTTATTTTTTTGCCTACTAAAACAACCACAAACTATTTCATACTTATTGGTTGAAAGTAAACTTCGTAAATGGGTTTTTCCAATTGTTGAGTCAAAACTACCCCCAATTATAGCAAGTCTTATTTTATTAATTTTTTTTTTATTAAATTTTAAATTTTGGACCATTTACAGTAAGCCATTTATTTTTTTTAGTCATTTTTTTAGCAAATTGATAGAATTTTTTGTAATCAATCATATATACCATTGATCTACCAAGGTCAGAAAATAAATAAAGATTACTTTTAATAGCTTTTAGACCAATTTTATATCCATCAGATATGGTCTCTTTCCTTAAATATCTGGCAAAATATGTCCACTTTATTTTTTTTTGTTTACCATTAATTATAATGTGTCCTTCAAAAGTTTTATTAAACCTAAATGGCACGTTATTTTTCCAGTCCAAATAATGCATAAAAGGCAACCAATTAACACCTAGTCCTATATGACAACATTTTAGATGTTTAATTTTAAACAATCTTTCCAAAGCACAGTTTTTACCAAATGAATTATTAGAAATTTTTAACAAAATATTTTTAGCATCTGGGCCAATACCTGCGATTGACATCATGGGGTCACGAGATCTAATAATATTTCTTTGTTTTAAAAAAAAATTTGGGAAATATCCAATATCAGCTTTTGTTTTTAAAGGATCAAATATTTTTGTTTTTTTTGTAAAGCTATAAGAATATGTTGGTACAAAAATATTTCCCTTTTTTCCAATAATTTTTCTTAAAGCACTAAGTATCCATTTGCTTGATGTTAAAATTTTATTTCTATTTTTTGATTTAGGATATCCCAACATGCCTATACTTGTTGATAAAAAAATGGAGTCATTTTTTTTTAAGCCAAGTTTTTTAAAACAAGATTGAATATTAGAATAATCAAAATGATACTTCTTATTTGTCATTTTAAATTTTATAGATATTTCTCCAGATCTTAGCGTGATTTACACCCAAAAGGGTGCCTTGTGCATTACAATCTTTACATGGATTGTTACATCTTTTTCCATTTAATAAATCAATTCTATACTTTTTCATTATTTTTGAATTCCATATTTCAAAAAGTTCTTCTTGCATCATATTGCCCATCGTTTGTCTTCTTTGCCAATCTTGAGGACACAAAAAAACATCACCGTTCCAATCAATCAAAAACTGATAAGATGGATAATAACAAATAGTATGAACATCATTAGGAATTTGATTTCCAGTTTTAATTGTTCCAGCACGGTTTGTTAATTTTACCCCAAAATTTTCTGATTTTGTATACCATCTATCTCTAAGAATTGTGAAATCTTCAGGCACTCCTGATTGCTTAATCATTGTTTTAAATTTTTTTATTTGTTGAGGACCATCATATAAACTTATGAGTATTCTAGAAGCGTTAGCATTATAAAGTTTTTTTATGATTCTATGGTTGAGAGGATCACCATTTGTAACTATCTCCACACTTGCTACTTTAGATAACTTTTTAACAATATATTCTATATCTTTATGCAAAAGAGGTTCACCATATCCACAAAGAGCTATTGATCCTCTATAATTCATTTTCTTGAGATCATTATGTAGTTTGTCGATTAACTTTTTTGACATTTTTTGATATGTGTCAGGTGCAACTTTGTCATCAGATTTTGGACAAAAACTACAGCTTCTATTGCATACATCTATCAAACTTAGCTCTATCCAAGTAGGTAATGGAACTTTATTAAATAAAGTTATTCCATCATCTACAATTAATTTTCTTCTATTAATATTTTTTTTTATAGTTTCTTTAGGATTAAAAGATGGAGGAGGTCTATTATGTCCAATTTTACTCATTACAATAAATTTTTATCAATTTTTTTAGATTGATTAATTTTAGGGTTAATGTTTTTTTGTTTAAAATTATTTAAATTTATATCTTTTTCATTTATTTCTAACTTTAACTGATCGTATTCTTTCATCATTCTTTTCATAAAGCTTATAGTCAACTTTGTTTTAGAAGAAATTCCTTGGGGCGTTAAAACATATAGATAGTTCATTTTTTTTGGATTTTGTTTAAAATTTTTAATTTTAATTAACCCTTTTTTTTGTAGTTTCTTTATACAATAATTAAGTTTGCCCAAACTAAAGCCAAGTTCATTTGCTAACTGTCTTTGACTAGCATTTGGTTGATTTGATATCTTTCTCAGTATCTCAAAATGTTCATTAATATTATTTTTCATAAAGTTCAAAAAATGAACTATATCGTTCAATTAATGAACAGTAAAGAAAAAAATAAAAGATTTATTTAACAAATTCTTGTATTTTTTTTCTTAAATGATTACTTTAGTAAATATTATTAAATTAATTTTTATTTAAAAATGAAATATAACAAATGAACACTCTTATGAAAAATCATTCACTTAATGAAGGATATGAGAAAAAGCTTTTTTTAAGTGGAGGCTATGGTTCAAAAGTATTTAATAAAAATAGAACATACGAAGACCTTTCATTTGGAGCTGGATCATTAATTTTAGGTCATAATAATATAATTCAAAAAAAATGTTTTAAGCTTTTTAAACAAAAAAAGATAAGTCTGCTAGCCCATCCCAATACACAAACAAATGATCTTTCAAATTTATTAGGAAAAATTTTTAAAGAATATCCAAAATTCATTTTTTGCTCAACAGGAAGTGAAGCAATAACAAAAGCTTTGAGAATTACTAAAGCTATTTCTAAAAAAAAAATTACTATTTCAGTGACAGGTAGTTGGCATGGCTCAGTAGATAAGTTATTATTTAAAGAGATAAATAAAAAGAATCTTCCACTCTCTGATGGGCTAAGTGAACATGATTCACAAAATTTAAGATTTATTGAGTATAATAATATTGCCAAATCTGAGAAAATATTAAAAAAATATAAAAATAAAATTAATTGTATTATTGTTGAACCTATCCAAGGTTGCTTGCCTGATAAAAATTCAATTAAATATATTCAATTTTTATTTAATTATGCAAAAAAAAATAAAATTTTAATTATTTTTGATGAAATGATTACTGGATTAAGAATAAATGGAACTTCATTACAAAATTATCTAAAATTAGTACCAGATTTAACTATTTTTGGAAAAGGGTTTGGTGGCGGTCTGCCATTAGGAATCATTGCCGTTTCAAAAAAAATACAAAATATTATTTCTAAAAAGAAATTGAAAATTTTTTATGGCGGAACTTATTCAGGAAATTCTTTTTCCACGCTTCTTGCATATGAAACAACAAAATATATCAATTCAAATAAAAAAAAAATTATTAGTCAATTAAATAAAAAATCAGAATATTTAGAAAATAATATAAATTTTTTTTTGGAAAATAAAAAAATTCCAGCCAGAATATATAGGTTTCAATCTCTTATTAGACTTGTATTTACAGATAATATTGTAAAAAATAGGGTCCAAAGAGATTTTTTTGAAGAACGCAATAAAATAAAGATAGAAAAATTTCGAAATTTTTTAGAAACTAAAAATATTTTATATCCGAAAAATGGTTTAATATTTTTATCTACTATGACTTCAAAAAAAAATATTAATTATATTATTAAAAATTTTAAGATAGCTTTAGAAAAATTTTTATAAGATTATAATGAAATGAAATGAAATTAAATTATTGTAAAAAATGTATATTACCAATTACAAAACCAGATTTAGAGTTTGATGAAACTGGCGTGTGTCAGGGCTGCATAGCATACGAAAATCGAAAAAAAATTAATTGGGAGAAAAGAAAAAAAGAATTTGATCTTTTAATTAAAAAATATAAATCTAAAAGCTATTATGACTGTATAATACCAGTCAGTGGTGGAAAAGATAGCACCTATCAAGTCATAAAAGCTTTAGAGCATGGTTTAAACCCTTTATGTGTTACAGCTAGGACTGATAAACTTTCAGAAATAGGCAGGTACAATATTGAGAATTTAAAAAAATTAGGAGTAGATCATTTTGAAGTATCAACTGATCCGATTTTAAGAAGAAAAATCAATAAACTAACTCTTGAAACGGTTGGGGACATTTCTTGGGCTGAACATATAACAATCTTTACAATACCTGTTAGATTGTCTTGTCAGTTAAAAATCCCTTTAATAATTTGGGGTGAAAATTCACAAAATGAGAATGGAGGACCCAAAGACAAAGAAAATTCAATAGAATTAAATAGAAGATGGTTAGAGGAGTTTGGGGGCTTACTGGGTTTAAGAACAGACGATTTATCTGACCTTCTTAATATTTCAAATAAAAAATTAATCCAATACACTTACCCTTCTGATGTCGAATTAAAAAAAAATAAGACTATAGGAATATTCTTAGGATATTTTTTTCCATGGGATGGCCACGAAAATGTAAAAATAGCAAAGAAATATGGATTTAAAACTTTTTATAAAGATGTTGAGGGGTCAATAGTTAATTATGAAAATTTAGATAATTTACAAATGCGAATTCATGATTATTTCAAATTTTTAAAATATGGCTATGATAGAGTAACTGATTGGTGTTGTTGGAATTTGAGAAGAGGTAGAATATCAAGAAACGAAGCAATAGAAATTAATAAACAAAAAAGTGGTAAATTTCCATCAACGTATTTAGATATTCCAATTAGTGAAATTCTAAAAGAAATCAATTGTACAAATAAAGAATTCATTCAAATTTGTGATAATTTTTCAAATAAAAAAATTTTTAAATGCAATAATAAAGGCGAACTTATAAAACGAGCTGATGGAAGTTTAATCCTTAATGAACATATAAAGTAAAAATAAATATTATTTGTATGAATAAAAAAGTTTTAGTTTTGGACTATAAAACTGGAAACGTTGACTCAGTCATTAAAGCAGTCAACATACTTGGATATGAAGCTATTTTTTCATCAAAAAAAAATGATATTGATAAAGTGCAAAAAATTATATTACCTGGACAAGGCGCATATAATTATGCAATGCAAAAATTAAATGATAATAATATTTTAGAAAATATAAAAAAAAAAATTAGTGAAGAAAATATTTTTGTTCTTGGTATTTGTTTGGGAATGCAAATCTTAAGCACTATTGGAATTGAAAATGACAGAACCAATGGCCTAAATTATATTGAAGGAGAAGTAAAAATCATGAAAAATTCTCCAAATAAACTTCCACATATTGGCTGGAATACAGTTAAGTTTTTAGATGAAAATGAAAATTTATTTAAAGATATTCAAAATGAAAAAGATTTTTATTTTATTCATAGCTATTATTTTTCATGTAAAAATAAAGAAAACGTTATCGCAACAACGAAGTATAATGAGGAATTTCCTTCTATTATAAGAAATAACAATATTTATGGTGTTCAATTTCATCCAGAAAAAAGTCTTAAAAACGGTATTAGGCTCTTTGAAAATTTTTTAAAACTTAAATGAACAAAGTAAGAATCATCCCCACAGTATTATTTAGAGACACTAATACTATGAAAGGAAAGAACTTTAAGAGTTGGCGCGTTGTAGGTAGTGTTATGCAATCAATTAAACTTTATTCTTTAAGAGAGGTTGATGAATTGATATTCTTAGATGTTACAGCTACAAAAAATAAAGAAATTAATTACGACTTAATAAATGACTTTGCAAAAGAATGTTTTATGCCAGTGGTAATTGGTGGAGGCATTAGAAATATTAACGATATTGAAAATATACTAAAAATAGGTGCAGACAGAGTTTGTATTAATTCGGCGTTAGTAAACGATATTAACTTTGTTAAAGAGGCAATAAAAATTTTTGGAGTACAGTGTATAATTGGATCAATTGACTATAAAAAAGATGAAAATAATAAGAATTTAATCTGGACTAATTCAGGTCAAGTAAAAACAAAAAATGAATTATTTGAATTTTTAAAAAAAATTGAAGA
>Ga0209335_10005305_pt1 | contig 11898 bp, 10 predicted proteins | sample COG_09_FD_184753 | JGI IMG/M metagenome (GOLD analysis project Ga0209335, IMG submission 184753) | Pelagic Microbial community sample from North Sea - COGITO 998_met_09 (SPAdes) (version 2) | ecosystem: Environmental > Aquatic > Marine > Neritic zone/Coastal water | place: Helgoland, sampling...
GAATCGAATTTATTAAATCATTTAAGTTTTCTTCATCAAAATTTTTCCTTGGTTGAAATTTATTACTAACCAAATCACTAATTGACAATTTATTTATATTTGTTTCAGATTTATTTTCTCCAATTAACGAGGATAGCCCTCTTCCTAATCCTTTTTTAATTTTATTAGTATCCATTGTTATGCAGCACTACCTATTGTATCTTCTTGATTAATAAATTCATCTGTAAAATTGAAATAAGACTTACTTCCAGGGCAAGATTTATCATAAATTAATACCGGCATACCATGAGATGGTGCTTCTGATAGTCTTACATTTCGAGGAATAACTGTAGTGTAAACTTTATCGCTAAAATAATCTCTAGCCTCTTTTTCTACTTGAGAAGAAAGTCTGTTTCGTTTGTCATACATCGTTAAAAGAATGCCTCTTATTTTCAATTCTGGGTTAAGGTTAGTTTTTATTCTTTCGATAGTCTTTATTAATTGAGTTAAACCTTCTAGAGCAAAAAATTCTGTCTGTAACGGCACTACTAATGAGTGTGATGACACTAAAGCCATAACGGTAAGTAAGCTAAGTGATGGTGGACAATCTATAAGTATATAATCATAAGATCCGTTAAAATCGTTTAAATACAACCCTAATTTAACCTTTAAAATAAATGCTCTATCACTATCACTGGCTGTTTCTATTTCTAGTCCGGATAAATCTACATTTGATGTTACAATATCCAAATTTTCAAAATTGGTTTTTTTAATTACATCTGAAATTTTTTTAGTTCCATTTAGTACTCCATAAATTGTATCACTAGAATTTTCTAAATTTGACAAACCAAGTCCCGTAGTTGCATTTCCCTGAGGGTCTAGATCAATTACCAAAATTTTTTTTTTTTGCGCGGCTAAACCAGCAGCAAGATTAATTACTGTAGTTGTTTTGCCCACTCCGCCCTTTTGATTGATTACAGAAATTATTTGCATTTTAATTTTTATTTTTTTTTTTTATATTTTTTATATTTAGTAAAAAAGAATCCTCACTTGTAATACTTTTTTTTTTTTCAAAATCAAAATCCCAACTATCTAAAGTCTCTTCTAAAATTTTATTTCCATCTTTACCCATAAATAAAATTAAATTTTTATATTTTTTAAAATTTTCATCTACTAGCCCTAAAACTACTGGCAATGGTTTAAATGCTCTTGCCATTATTGTACCCGACTCTAAATTTTTTTCTTCAAAAATATTTTTTTGTAATACTTCTGTATTTAATCTTAAGTCTCTTGACACTTTTCTCAAAAATAAGCTTTTATGGTGACTTTTTTCATACAAATTAACTTTTAGATTTTTTTTCATATTTTTGATCATAATTGATATAATAATTCCTGGCATTCCACCTCCAGATCCAATATCTGTTATATTAATACCATTTAAATCAATAAAATCAATGATTTGCAACGAATCTACTATATGTCTTTCTCTTATTATGTCATTATTTGCAGATTTTTTGCTAATTACATTAATTTCCTCATTTTTTTTAAGTAGCATAGATATAAAGTTCTCAAAATCTATAAATGTTCCACGTGGAACATTTTGATATTTTATTAAGGGATATTTTTTAAAAATTTCTTCCATTAAGCTATTAGCTTAATAGACTTTCTTTTAACGTGTGACAACAAAATATATACGGCCGCCGGTGTTATTCCATCAATTCTAAGTGCTTGACCCATAGTAGTCGGTTTTATCTTTTTAAACTTAGTTTTTACCTCATTTGAAAGACCTGATAATTCGTCGTAGTTAATTCCATCTGGTATAATAAGATTTTCGTCTCTTTTAAATGCCAAAATGTCAGCCTTTTGTTTCTTTAAATATCCCCTATAATGAGCATTTATTTCTATTAATTCATCAATCGTTTTTCCAAATGAAGGAATTTCTGGCCATATTTCTCTAATTTTTTCCATATTAACATTTTTTTGAGTTAAAATTTCACTAGAATTTCTTAAAACTCCGTCTTTAGCAATTTTGATATTAAAATCATCGATTTTAGTTGGAGAAATAAAGGATTTAGACATTCTAAATAATATTTTGTCTAATTTTAGAGCTTTATCCTCAAATATTTTTTTTCTTTTTTCAGATATTAAGCCAATTTTAATACCCTTCATTGTTAGTCTTTGATCAGCATTATCGGCTCTTAAGCTTAATCTATATTCTGCTCTTGAAGTAAACATTCTATATGGTTCTGCCACACCTTTTGTTACTAGGTCATCAATCATAACGCCTATGTAAGCGTCAGATCTATCTAAGATAAAAGGTTCTTTATTCATAAATGATAAAGCTGCATTAATTCCTGCTATTAATCCTTGAGCGGCTGCTTCTTCATATCCAGTAGTTCCATTTATTTGGCCAGCGAGATAGAGGCTTTGAATTTTTTTTGTTTCCAGCGTTAGAAACAGTTCTCTAGGGTCAATATAGTCATATTCAATAGCATATCCTGGTCTAATCATTTTAACATTTTCTAAACCATTGATATTATTACATATTTCTTGCTGCACGACCTTAGGAAGTGAGGTTGATATGCCATTTGGGTATATTGTGTGATCATTTAGCCCTTCTGGTTCTAAAAAAATCTGATGTCGACTTTTATCAGCAAATTTTACTATCTTATCCTCTATTGATGGACAGTATCTAGGTCCAACACCCCGTATGGAACCAGAATACATGGCGCTCCGCTTTAAATTTTTTTTAATTATTTGATGAACTTTTTTATTAGTGTAAGTCATCCTACACGAAACTTGCCTGTTTAAAATTTGTTTTGTTAAGAACGAGAAGAAATAAGGATCTTCATCTGCGAACTGTTCTTCTAAATTTTCAAATTTTATTGTTCTTGCATCTAACCTAGGTGGTGTACCTGTCTTTAGTCTTCCTACTTTAAACTTATATCTCTCCAACTGTTCACTCAAACCTGTGGAAGGTTTTTCATCAATCCTGCCTGCCGGAATCTTTTCTTCACCTATATGTATCAAACCATTTAAAAAAGTCCCCGTTGTAAGTATTAGCTTGCTACATAAAATTTTTTTGCCTGTCTTTGTTACAAATCCACTTATATTGTTTTTATCAAATATAAAATTAATAACTGGATCACAAAAAATACTTAAATTACAGTAGTTTACAAGTTTTTCTTGCATAAATTTGCGATATAAGGATCTATCTGATTGAGTTCTCGGTCCTTGAACGGCAGGTCCTCTACTTCTATTTAAAAGTCTAAATTGTATACCTGACTTATCCGCCACCTCTCCCATTACACCATCTAGAGCATCTATTTCTCGAACTAAATGCCCTTTACCAAGACCACCAATAGCAGGATTACAAGACATCTCACCGATGGTTTCAAATTTATGAGTAAATAATGCTGTATTAACTCCAAGACGTGCTGAAGCCGCGGCTGCTTCACAACCAGCATGACCACCGCCTATAATAACTACGTCGAATGAAAGATCATTTTTCATAATCTAAATTTATAACTCATTTAAATTTTTACAAGCAGGTAGTAATTTTTTTTAAATTTGTATTTTTTTTCGGATATAGAAAAAAATTATAAAAAAATGCTAAAATAAGTCATGTTTATCAACATAAATATATAAAATTAGTCAGAAAACGGCGTAAAACAGCAATTATTTTCCAATACAAAAATCATTGAAAATACTACCTAATATCTCTTCTACATCAACTTTTCCAACAATCATTCCAAGGTTTCTAGTAGCTAAACGTAGGTCTTCTGCTGCTTTATCAAAATCTTCAGTTTTATTTTTTTCTTTGAAACTTATTAAATGTTCTAAACATTTTTCAAGATGTTCTCTATGTCTCGCACGAGTAATTAATATATCTTCGCTGGTGATAAATTTATTTTTTAATTTATTTTTAATTTTTGAAATTAAAACATCTAAATTCAATTTATCTTTTACTGAAATTAAAACATGATCAAATTTTTTTAAATCTGCGCTTAACTCACCATCTATCAAATCAGATTTATTAACTACTAAAATTGAGTTTTTGTTCATTAAATCCTTCAAAAAACCTTTAAAATCAACACTTTTTGGTTCTATTATTATTAGTCTCAAATCTGCTTCTTCAGCTTTATTAAAAGCTAATACTATTCCTTTTTTTTCTATTTCATTTTTTGATTTTCTAATTCCAGCAGTATCTGAGATTACAACTGGATAACCATCAATGTTCAAATGTGCTTCTATAATATCTCTTGTGGTCCCAGCGGTTTTTGAAACTATTGCTACATCTCGATTAGATAAATAATTTAATAAACTTGATTTTCCTGCATTGGTAGGACCTATGATTACAATTTTAAAACCTTCTCTAATACTTTCTCCAATTTTATGATCATTTAAAATTTTTTTAATATCTAGAGAAACTTCATTAGAAATATTTTTAACAAAGTTCAAAATATCTTCGGGCAAATCTTCATCTGGAAAATCTATTTTGGCTTCTACATATGATAAAATTTTTAAAAGTTTTTCTCTTAGTTCGTTAAATTTATCTGCTGACTTTCCACTCATAATTTTTATCGCTTGTTGTCTTTGAATTTCAGTTTCTGAGGAAATCAAATCACCAATACTTTCTGCTTGAAGTAAATTTATTTTTCCGTTTTGAAATGCAAGTTTTGTAAACTCACCAGGTTCTGCAAGACGACAGTTTTTTATTTTTGAAATAGATGTTTGTAGGGCTGTAATTACTGCTTTGCTACCATGAACGTGAAATTCTGCCATATCCTCTCCTGTGTAGCTCTCAGGTCCAGGAAACCATATGATTATGCCTTCATCTATAAGCTCAGAAGTGTTGATTTTATTAATCTTTCTTATTGAAGCCATTCTGGCTTTAGGTGGTGTTTTTCCTGTTAAAAGTTTAATTACATTAGATGCATTACTACCAGATACTCTCACTACAGCAATTCCTGAGATACCAGGCCCTGTTGATAAAGCATATATAGTCATGAAGGCATTATAACCTCAAATCAATCACAATATAAATATCTAAATAATTTTTATTTTAGAGAGTGTGTTGACCAAATTTCATTTAATAGCTTTGAAAACTCTTGTCCAAAATTTTCAGTGTCAAATAATGGTGAGCTAGACGCTTTTTGTCTTAATGATTTTCTTAGTTCTTTTAATTTGTTATATTCTTTTGAGATAGTTATGGCTTTATTGATATAATCATTTTTGCCATTAGCAATAAACTCTGGCATTTTTAAATTTAAATTTATACTCTCACCACATCTAGATGTAAAATTATTTCCTTTTAGTGTTAATACGGGAACACCCATCCAAATTGACTCGATTGAAGTTGTAACACCACAATATGGGAAGGTGTCTAAAGATAAATCAATTTTTTTATACATTTTATAATGGTCTAATCTTTCTTTTTCTCTTGGTAAAAAAATAATTCTTGAACTATCAATTTTGAAATTTATAAAACTCTTTAAAATATTTTCTTGGGCAATTTCTGCATCACTGCTTGGGGCTTTTATTAATAATCTAGAATTATCTATATTTAAAAGAATTTCGCTCCAAGTTTCAATTACCTCTTCTGTAATTTTTGATGAATTGTTGAAACAACCAAAGGTAATAAAATTATTTTTGGTAAAAGGTAGGTCTCCAATTTCTACATTGTGTTCTATACCTGAGTGACAATTCCATATTTTTGGCAGTTTTAAAATTTTTTCAGAATAATAATTTTCCTCATTTTTTTTTATTAAGTGTGGGTCGGCAATAATATAATCTATTTCATCAATTCCTGTTGTATTGGTATATCCCATCCAAATTGCTTGCACTGGAGCAGGTTTATATTTCATAATTGTAAATCTGTTTCTGGCAAAATATCCAACTACATTAATTAGAATATTAATTTTATTATTACGAATTAAATTAGCAGCAGCAAGATCACTTAAATTTGAAAGATTATGCCAACTATCAAATGTTTCCATTAAAGAGTTTGACACTGAATCTAGTTCTTCTACTTTTCTTAAATTAAAAGCATGTATTTTAAAATTTTTTTTTTTAAGTTCTTTTAAGGTTCCAAATAAAAAATCTGTAACAGAGTGTTCAATAAAATCTGGAGATATAAATCCTATATTTAAATTTTTAGAATCTTTTTTTATCTGATAATTGACTAAACCATCTAAATCATTTGGTTTATATTGATCATTAATTTTTTTACAATAATCTAAATATTCAACTTGAGAAAAATTAGACGAGTAATTTAAAGAAGTTAAAAAATGAGCCGAACTATCTTTTGTTAAATCTTGATTATCTGCCATCTCTTTATAAAGTAATAGAGCATTATCAATTTGACCAATGAAAAAAAATATTCTTGCAAGTGTTTCATATATTTTTTTATTATAACCATTGTTTTTTTTAAATTTTTTCAAATCTTTAAAAATATGTTTAAAGTTTCTTAATTTTAGACTTACGTGTCCCAAGTTACACATAGCATCTATATAATTAGGGTTTTTTTCATATGAATCTTTAAAAAGTTTTCTTGCTTCTTCAAAATCCTTTTCATCAGCTGATGGTTTTTGTAACTTTACAACACCTAACATGTTTGCAAGAAATGCTGACCTGTCTTTGAAATTTGAAATACTTTCAATTTCAAATTCTAAATCAAAAAATTTTTTTTCTTCGAAAAGTTTTATTATCTTCTTTTTTTGTTCCTGACTTAATGTAGTCATTAAAAAATTACTAAGCTGGTTTATTCATTGAGTTAAAAAACTCAGCATTATTTTTTGTATCTTTCAGTTTTGAATTAATAAACTCAATAGCGTCCATGGTTCCCATTGGCGCAATGATTCTTCTTAGAACATTCATTTTTTGAAGGTCATCCTTGTCAAATAAAAGCTCTTCCCTTCTTGTTCCTGATTTTGTTATATCTATTGCTGGATAAATTCTTTTTTCTGCAATTTTTCTATCTAATACAGTTTCACTGTTACCCGTTCCTTTAAATTCTTCAAAAATAACCTCATCCATTCTACTACCTGTATCAATTAATGCAGTTGAAATAATTGTTAGAGATCCACCTTCTTCAATATTTCTTGCAGCACCAAAAAATCTTTTTGGCCTTTGTAATGCGTTTGCATCAACTCCGCCGGTTAAAACTTTTCCTGAACTTGGAATAACAGCATTATAGGCTCTTCCCAATCTTGTTATCGAGTCTAACAAAATAACAACATCTTTTTTATGCTCAGTCAGTCTTTTGGCTTTTTCAATTACCATTTCTGCAACAGCAACATGACGAGAGGCTGGCTCATCAAATGTAGAGCTAATAACTTCACCTTTAACAGTTCTTTGCATGTCTGTAACTTCCTCTGGTCTTTCATCGATTAATAGTACCATCAAATAGCTTTCAGGATAATTATTTGCAATTGATTTTGCAATACTCTGTAAAATCATTGTTTTACCAGCTTTGGGAGGTGAGATAATTATTGATCTTTGTCCTTTACCAATAGGACTAACGAGATCTATTAGCCTTGGGGTCAAATCTGGTTTTTTTTCTATTTTTGTTGTTTCAACTTCCATAACAAACTGTTTGTTTGGATAAAGTGGGGTTAAGTTATCAAAAGCAATTTTGTGCCTAGCTTTTTCTGGTTCTTCAAAATTTATTTTACTTACCTGTAGTAAAGCGAAATATCTCTCTCCTTCTTTTGGGGCTCTTACTGGGCCTTCAACAGTATCTCCAGTTCTTAAACCAAATTTTCTTATTTGACTTGGGCTAACATAGATATCATCAGGTCCAGGTAAATAATTTGACTCCATTGCTCTTAAAAAACCAAATCCATCTTGAAGTAACTGTAATACACCAGCTCCAGTTATTTCCTCTTTTTCAGCAACTTTTTTTAAAATTGCAAATAAAATTTCTTGTTTTCTTAATGTGCTAGCATTTTCAATTCCAAGCTCTTCTGCCTGAGTAATTAGTTGCTCGGATGATTTTAATTTAAGTTCTTGTATATTCATGTAAAAAAAGGGGGGTTGTTAAAGATTTGTATGATAATGTTAATATATATACTCTTTTAAATATTTCAAGTCCAGATAGGTTTAAAAATAACAATAAAAACAATCAAAATAAGCAATATTGTAGGTACCTCATTAATTATTCTAAAGAATTTTGCCGATCTTGTGTTGGTATTTTTTTTTAAAGAATGAATGCACCTTCCAAGGTAATCATTAAAAAATGATAGCAGTATTACAAGAATAAATTTTACCTGGATCCATAGTTGAAACAAAACTTCAAATCCATTTAAAGAAATCAAAATAATACCAAATAACCAAGTAAACAACATGGAGGGTATCATGATGTAATAAAATAATCTTCTTTCCATAACTTCAAAAACATCTGTAGCTTGTTTTTTATTTTTATTTTCTACATGATAGACAAAAATTCTAGGCAAATACAAAAGCCCCGCCATCCAAGAAACTACGGCTATTAAATGCAGGCTTTTTATTAACAAATAACTATTCATAATTTAAACAGGGGCATTTTTTAAAATTAGATGGACACTGTATCTTTGGTGGATAAAAATTTTCATTAATTTTATATTCATTTTTTTTAATTATTAATTCTGACATTGCTTTAATAAAATCCTCATTAATACCAAGCGCTGGAACTCTTGTATAATTTTTACATCCATTGGCATCTGCTATTTCTTTATACTCTATATCAAGCTCAACAAGAGTTTCTGAGTGTTCAGAAACAAACGCGATAGGAACTAAAACGATATGCTTGCCAATCTTAGAATTTTCAATGATTATAGTTTCTGTTGATGGTCCTATCCATTTTAGTGGACCAACTCGACTTTGATAGCTCAATATCCAATCAAGGCTTTCATCATTTAAACTCTCAACTATCTTTTTTACCGACTGTTCCACTTGCCATTGATAAGGATCTCCTTTTTTAATATTTTTTTCTGGTAGACCATGTGCAGAAAATATTAATTTAAAGTTTTTAAGATCTTTAATTTTTTTTGTTATCTCTTTTGTATGAGCGTTAATAAAATTTTGGTCTGTTGGATAGCAGCATATTGTGCTTGTTTTAACATGATAGTTGTTTTTTTTACAAATATCTTTCCATTCTTTAATTGACGACCCCGATGTTGCAGCAGAGTATTGAGGGTACAGGGGCATCAAGACAACTTCGTCTGGACCGTATAACTGAACATCCTTAATCACATCTTTGGCTCTTGGATTCCAGCATCTCATTACGATAAAGCACTTGTATTCGTCTTGCTCTTGCGTTTGATTTAGTTTTATTTCTAAAGTGACTGACTGTTCTTTAGTTAGTTTTAATATGGGTGATGAGCCACCGAGTTTTGCATAAATTTTTTTAGCAATAGGTGCTCTTTTATTAGAAATAAGTTTAGCCAACGGATATCTTAAAAAAGTTGGTAGACTTAAAATCGCTGGATCATTAAATAAATTAAATAAAAAAGGCTCAACATTTTCTAATTTATCGGGACCCCCTAAATTAAATAAAATAATTGCTTTTTTCATTTAATAATTCTTTACCATTTTTACCAAATAATCCACCATGTTAGGATCTGTTTCGGGTAATACGCCATGACCTAAATTAAAGATATATGGATGATCTTTAAATATATCCAAATATTTTTTTGCCTCCTTTTTCAAATTTTCTTTATCGGTTAATAATATTTTTGGATCAAGTCCTCCTTGAACGGGTATATTAATTTCTTTGCATATAGATGTTGGATTTACATTATAATCAATATTAACAGCATCAGGTTTAACAATATCACAATAATTTTTATAATTCTTCACTCCTTTTGGAAAGCAGATGACAGGTATATTTAATGATTTTACATAATTAACTAAATTTAAAGTTGGGATATAAACATAGTTTGGTAAATCTTTTTCTTCTAGTAAACCAGCCCAACTATCAAATATTTGTATTACAGTCGCACCATTTTTAATTTGTTGATCAATGTGGAGTTTTAAGAATTTTTCTAATATTATTAAAATTCTATTTATTAAAAAATCATCTTTAAAAAAATCTTTTATTAATTCTTTTTTTGGAGAATGTTTATTAATCATATAAACCAATATTGTCCATGGAGCTCCAACAAATCCTATTAAATTTTTATTTTTAATTAAATCATTTTCACTCACTTTTTTAATTGATTTGTAAACTGGGTATAGTTTTTCTATAAAATCAATTTCATCAACTTTAGATATTTGATCTAAATCTAATAATCCTAATTGTGGACCAAAATCTTTTTTAAATTCTACTTTCTGATTTAAACCATATGGCAACATTAGAATATCTGAAAAAATTATTGCAGCATCTAAATCAAATCTTTTTAATGGTTGAAGTGTAATTTGAGAGGATAAATTTTCATTTAAACATAAGTTAATAAAATTTAGATTTAATTTTCTAATTTCTCTAAACTCTGGAAGATATCTCCCTGCTTGTCTCATTAACCATATTGGAGTATTTTTAGTTTTTTTGTTTATTATAGTTTCTTGAATTGGGGTCATAATAAAAAGTAAATATTTAATTATAGTATTAGTTATATAGTATGTGAATAATGGTAATTAATTGTTTTTCACCATTTATACACTGTTTGTTAATAATTAATATTCTCTAAAATCAATGTATATTGTTTAAATTTAAGCTCTATTTAATATTATTAGATAAAATGTATATTAATAGTTCACATGTTTATTAATGTTTATAAAAATGAGGTTTTACCAAGATACATAAAAAATATCCCAATTTTAATAAATGATAAATATAATACCAAATTATCAACATTTTATTCATGATTAATACATATCAAATATATTTAATTTCAGACTCTACGGGAGAAACTTTAGACAGGGTTTTTTTGGCAATCAAGGCGCAATTTAAAAATATTGAATATGATATTAAGTCTTATTTTTTCACAAGAACTGAAAATCAAGTTGTTAAAATTATTGATAAGGCAAAAAAAGATAAAAATTCGATAATTTTGTACACAATTGTTGATAGTGGGCTTGCAAAGTTTTTAGCAAATAAAAGTGATGAAAAAAAAATTCCTTGTTTTGGTGTTTTGGGAAACTTAATTTTAAGTTTTTCTAAATTATTAAATCAACAAGCATCACATATTCCAAGCGGACAACATGCACTTAATGATGAGTATTATAAAAGAATAGAGGCTATCCAGTTTACAATGAATCATGATGATGGAAACTTGGTTGAGGGGTTAGATAAATCTGATTTAATATTACTCGGAGTAAGCAGAACAAGCAAAACACCAACCTCTATTTATCTTGCAAACAAAGGATTTAAAACTTCTAATATTCCTTTGCTTAATGAAAACTCAATACCAGAAAGTTTAAAAAAAAATCCACAGATGACATGTGTTGTTGGTTTGACAACAGAGGCAGAACGGTTAGTTGATATTAGGAAAAATAGAATGATGACACTTAAAGAAAGAGAAAACACCAATTATACAGATATTAAAAAAATTAAAGAAGAAGTTGACAAAGCAAAAAAAACTTTTTTAAAATATAAATGGCCAACAATTGATGTTACAAGAAAATCAGTTGAAGAAGTGGCAGCATCAATAATTAAAATATACGAAATATATAAAAATAATGTTCAATAAAGTAATACTTGCCTCCAAAAGCAGAGTGAGAAAAAAAATTTTAGAAGAGAACGAGATCGTATGTACCGTTGAACCTTCGTATGTTGATGAAGATAGTGTAAAAAAAAGCCTATTAATTGAAAAGGCATCGCCCGAAGTTATTTCTAAAAATCTAGCTGAGCTAAAAGCCAATAAGATAAGTTTAAAGAAAAAAAAAGAATTAGTTTTAGGAGCAGATAGCGTTATAGATCTTAACGGAAAAATAATTTCA
>Ga0209335_10005308_pt1 | contig 11893 bp, 19 predicted proteins | sample COG_09_FD_184753 | JGI IMG/M metagenome (GOLD analysis project Ga0209335, IMG submission 184753) | Pelagic Microbial community sample from North Sea - COGITO 998_met_09 (SPAdes) (version 2) | ecosystem: Environmental > Aquatic > Marine > Neritic zone/Coastal water | place: Helgoland, sampling...
CCTTATGGCTCTCTGACGCCGCCCCCTTGCTGTACAGGACGGGGACGTGTTGCTTGTCGCACAGGGGCAAGGCACGGGCAGATACAATCGGCTGATCCACCTTGACACCAGCAACCCAGAGTCTGTCACATACACCGAAGTTGGTGGTGGCTGGGGCGGTCACGTAGACGGAACAGATCCAAGCCTTATCCAGTTTAGCAAGCTCCAAAATGTAAGAGCGCCCGCACTCTAATTGCATGGCGCTGTGCGATGTCTTCCCCCGATCTCCCAGCTGAGTCGCGTGGACCCTCGCGCTAGGTGGCGATCCATCCTACAGATGGGTTTGCAGCGGTGGCAGACAGCACAAACAAATGTATTCGCCGATTCAACTTGACTACATTTGAAGTATCCACGCTCGTTGGTAAGCTCTATACTGCGGTGCAGCGCATGCCGCAGTGATCGAACCATTCTTGTGCCAGCAGGACTTGCCGTAGCTGCAATGTCTTCTAAATCAGATTACTGGGCAACAATGAGAAGTGGGTTGACTTCCGCTGACTTGTGCAGGGGAATGCGATTCGGCTATCCACGACACAGTTGATGGGGCGGGCCAGGCAGCGAGGTTGAGCTCAGCGCTTGCCAAACATATTCTTGATGGAAGTCACGAATAGTGCTAACTTTTAACTTTTAATCTTAAAAGTAAGGGGGGGTTAACTCGAGCGATGGACACGATGACAGGTTTGGGACGCCCCATGGATTACACTGGAGTGAAGCAGGCGATGTTTTGATCATATCTGACAATACAGGTCCTTCCTCTTGCCATGAATCAAGTGATAGGCAGAAAATCCAGCTCTTGAAAATTATTCAGGAAAGGAGGACTGATTTGTTACGTCGGTGACGTAGAACACGTGATCCGCACGATGGCTTACCCTTCCTTGAACGTTACGACGCTGGCCGGGTCTCCATCAAATGAAGGGTATCCTTTCTTTTGTAGCTCGTTGCTTATCACTCATCCACAGCTTCTTCCTTCTTGAGTCTATGAATGCAGGGGATTCTTGTATGGTCATTGCCCTTTTCACGTATGAGCTCGTCTGCATATCATGCTCAAATTTATAGGACCCCAAACAGAAATAGCGACGGAACGGGAGCAGGCGCGACATTTAATAGCCCACAAGGCGTGTGCATGGACGGAAACGGGGAATTTGTTTACGTTGCAGACACCCTCAACCAGGTAATCTCCTCTTGACGGTCCAGTATCCCTTTTGTTCACAGAAGTAGATGAACGGAGTGCTGACCTTCTTTGCGCCAGCAAATTCGACGGGTGTCGATCGCCGGCGGCCTTGTAAAGACGGTGGCAGGAAGAGGGGGTGCTCCCGGACACGATGATGGAGCGGTAAATCACGTTGCAATTCATTATGGCGAATACTTATGAGTAGTTGATAAACCATTTTTTTTCATATCCATTGGTTTTTCAATGTCATGCGATTGGTTGTGCAGGCTATGAGTGCAGGACTCGATGCTCCTCATGGCATGACCTGCTTCACGGACAACGAGCACAGTGTGACCTACGTGTTCTTTTCTGAACTTGGAAACAACAGGATCCGCTTGTACGACACCAATGCGCGGATAGTCACGACACTTGCGGGAAATTGGGAGCGCATAGGGGCCGGGGATGGAGAAGGAACGAATGCTCTCTTCCAGGGACCTGAACAAGTCAGTATTTTCACGAGCGGGGACCTTTGCCCGACTCTTTGGGTGGCGGACTACAGGAACAGGCGTATTCGTAAGGTCCAGGTGGAAATTCCAATTCCGACAATCCGTTATTGGGAGGAGGAGGAGGAGGAGCCGACGACCACGACGACGACAACGCCGGAGCCGACAACGACGACGACAACGCCGGAGCCGACAACCACGACGACAACGCCGGAGCCAACGACCACGACCACGACGACGACGACGACAACAACAACAACAACGCCGGAGCCGACGACCACGACAACGCCAGAGCCGACAACCAGCACTACAACTCCGGAGCCGACAACCAGCACGACAGCTCCGGAGCTGAAGATTACTTCCACAACCCCTGAGCCAATGTTTCCTGGAGGTGCGAATGATATAGATGCCACAATTATCACGAGTCTTTCTAACTTACACTTCACACGGACCATACATCTTCCAAAGTTCGCTCAGCCTCTCCATGATGTGGGAAGTATGAAACATCAAAGATGTCGAACAGACAATCATGACATCCCTTGCGCATGCCGTCGCAGAAATTGGCCCCACAACACCGCGACCGTGGGAAGAGTTCCTCTCCAGCTCACTTGCGCTTGGTCTGTTTGTGGGAGGTCAAAACCCACCATGATTCGGTCAGCGGCTGAATTGCAGCGCATCAGTTTTGCCGCGTCTCGCACCGATTGTGGCCAGGTTCTTTTGCTCGCAGTACCTGCTTCAGTCGTTCAATGTAGAACAAGCTTTGTGCCTTCAGGCCAAGAGCTTGCATCACTTGCCCTTTTAGCAAGGTTTCACTTGGCGCTTGGGACTCGCACTGACGCCCCTTTGAAATGCGTGGCAGGCGTCGGCGCTCTCCTCATTGCTCTCGCACTTGGCTTCGCCGCCGTGACCTGGGGCCCCTGCATAAAACTGACCAACCCCAAGGCTGCACCTGCCGGCAAGTATGCCCCTGTTGAGAAGGCATCAGCAAAACAATCCAAGCTCGTGGGAGCACAGCAAAAGGCACAACTGAGTCCCGAAATACCCTCAGAGCCGCCCTCGATGTGGCGAGGAATGGTGCGACAGTGCCCAGCCCCACAACTCTGCCTACTCCATTTCTGTGTCCCCTGTGCTGCAGCGGTAGCGACGAGCTCGTTTCAGCGCGTCAGAGGCAAATATGTCTGACTCATGACCGACATGTTGCTCGTGCAGGCGTGGGTGAGGGCGGATGACATCATCGACCGCGTTGCGGTTTCGCTCGGTCCTCTCAAGTCCGTCTTCTGGGCCCGTTTGCGCCCGCCTGTCGATGAGTCGCACTTCAATCCTGCCGTCGATGCGCAGACTTCGACCTCTCTTGCCGTGCCAACCGCAGCAAGCGCGCTGCGAATGGCCACGGGGGGCGACTGGGCACCGGAAAATTCCGCGAGACCATTCTCACCCTGCAGTCCGCTCGTCACCTCGCCCGGCGGACACACATTTGCAGTCTCCGGTGCTGCCTTCGGTGCTGTTCCGCTGTCCTTGATCGATTCATGCGATCAGCTAGAGCAAACTCAAGAGCGGGGCTACGTGGTAAATGTCATTGGAGCTTCGTTCGGCTACGGTACGGATGCGACTGGACTGTTTGAACCTCGTGTCAGTGCCGCACCCAAGAACTTTGCTCAGACCCAATCACACCAGAACCCGGTTGCCCTACTCGTCGTGCACAAACCATCGATCCTGCGTGGCGCGCTTGCTGCCCGCTCGGCAATCCTCGACAGGTTTACCTTGCACCACCTCTGCATGCGACCTGCAATCTGAGCGAGCCCCTTCTTCTGTCACGAAGGACAGCGCAAGATATCACAACAGCCCAGCAATAGACCGAAACACGATTCTAGAAGTACCCAACAAATTGCAATTCTCCCGCTTGCAGGCTAGGCGCACATCCGAACCTCATACGCGTCGTAGCCCTTTCCTCCGACTACAACGGCGATCAGGTTTGAGCATGTACCTTTGACGATGTGATCATGCGACTTTTCAGCAATATTTAGGCCTGCAGCTGAAATGAAAATTACCGCCCATGTGTGATTGCCCCATGAATTTCTACCGCACCATTCAAATTGAGATCATGTGACCACGTTAATTCCCTGGACAGTGTCTACTGACCGAGTGGGCTCCGATGGGGCCGCTTGATGCCGTCATTGCCGGAGTCTCCTCCGAGCACGCGAAATCCCAAAGTGCCGGATTGGCCACGCCGCCGTTCGCCATCGCGGATCTTCCACTTATTCGTATTGCACAACAGGCCCCAGTCCCTCTCTCTCAGCATCCCTGAATATTTATATTGCTCTCAGTAGTGTGCAGAAATGGGTGGGCTTGGGGTGATCACAACCAAACATGAATGCTTTAAACACACGAGCGCTTGGTTGACAATTTCCGTTCGCGGGCAACAGGTTTCTGCGGGAATGATTGAACTTCACATGCGAGACATCGTGAACCCTGTCCTCTCTGCACGCAATATCCTGGTTCCCCAGCGCCATTCCCCGTAGAATGTTGTTGGCTGCATCTATTTTTATCTATTTCCTGCGCGCTCCCTTAGGCTGATGTCGCACCGAACGTCAGGTGTTCCAGTTCCATCCACGGGACCCAACGCTCTGCCACGTGAAGGTGCACCCGGCATTTACCCTGCAACTGATCAACGGTCTTGCGCACGAACGCAGTCCTCACCACGCACGGCTTTCGATGCAGGTTGGCGACTACTTCCCGCTTGTGGCAAGCGGCGAGGCGACAGCTGCCCCTGCTCTCGCCCTTGCGCCGCGCCATATCCCGCCAGAAGCTGTGCCTGGGACACCTGGGCTGGGTGGAGGGCGGTGGAATAAGCCTGCAGATGTGTGGGCGCTGGGCCACACGTTGGTTGCTATGTGGGCTCACCGCGGCGTGCGGTTAAACCGTGGGGGCTCAGACTTCTTCTACTCAGGCACGTCCATTGTCACCATTCCTCAATGACAAACGCTCACCCTCTGACATTCAGTGTTGTGAGCCGGCTCTTGCACCCCGCACGTTGCGCAGGCAACACGGCACTGGACCAGCTGATGACAGCTTGCGTGCGTCCGGACCCATCCGCACGGCCCACAATCAAGGCCGTCGCGGGCGAGCTCAAGCGCATTCCAGCGCCAATACTTGCGGGCGGTGTCGCTCCTGTGCGCCCGCTCCTCGCTATGAAGCAGGTCCTTTCGCTGTCCCCGCGCGGCAACAGGGGTGCGTGAAAATAGGGATCGCGGTTGACGGTGCTATGGCGCAGAATGGGCCAATTGTGGCTCTCGCGTCGCCACCGCGGCTTTTCTACCCGCACGATCGGCAGATACAGACGCATCCTGCCGAACCCCAGGTACGCCTTCGCTCCCCCTTCCCCGCGACAACTCCCCCGCTCCCTGGCCCAATTACCACAGCCTCTCCACTGCTTTTTCAGTGGTGATAGGGGAGTGTGTCACTGCTGGCAGCAAAGCGAGGTGGCAGCACTTCGTGCGCGAGTGGAGGAGCTCGAGGCAACTGCACAAGCGCTCGCCCTGGAGCAGGTCTACCCTCCCGTGGAGCAGTGGCTGAGCCAGCTCCTGGACCGAGGGCAGACCGCTGGTCTGGTCAGATGGAGCACCCATTCCGCTCCGTCAAAATTTGCAGCTCAAGATACCCGTTTCCCCCCGTACAGAGCCAGACGCATGTTGCCAAGGGTGGCAAGATAGCCTCGCTTGATCGGGGCCCCGCACGACTATCGGATCTTGTCGGTGCTGCGGACGTCAACTGGAGCCAACACGAGAGCCGGAAGGTGACGCAGACTTCCAGCGGCGACGAGGTGCGGTCGCGCTCTGCGATCGACACGGAGGACTTGACGGCTCTCTCACGAGGGTTTCGGGACGAACACGCAGCATCATCGGGCGTGCGCGGGGAGGACCATGGGCGGTACGTTGCCAGGGAATTGGGGGAAAGGACCGCTGCACGCGATCTGTCCTCTTGGACGATGTCCTGGGCCTTGCCGGGGTCACTGACCAAAGCCTAATCCGGTCGCAGGTCGCCGCCTCGGCAATTCTCAAGAGCAAGAATGCGGAGGGGCCCGCCGCAGAAAGGCCCACCCAGCAAGCACCGTTCACGTTCGCCAGACTCGTCTGGATTGAGATCGCGTCGGGAGCAGGGTGAAGAAGAGGTATGGCTGCCAACAGCTTCTCGTAATTCGGTTGCGCTGTTCCAGTGTCAGCCTTTCGTCACCTGTCCGGACAGCCTGGAACGGCCCGTGTGTGGCATGAAAAGTGCGCGAAGGAATCTCAGCACTGTGCGGTGGCAGGACGGGAGCACCGACGGGACGTCTTCCCTCTGGTTCTCAGCGCGGCAGATGGCGCGGTGCCTCTCGCGCTGCCTGTCTTTCCAGAGCATCTTCGTTGCCGCAAAGGGCACTGTGGTATAACTTGAAGCCCCCGCCTGTAGATCGCTCCGCTCCGCAGTTGCAGCTTACTTCAAAAGCTCACTTGCCTCCCCCCCCACAACCCGGCTTGGTCCGCTTTACCTGCACGCAGGCAGCGCGCCACAACGATTTGATCAGGTGTGGGTGTTGGCGCAGTCTTCCGCCGGTGGAGTTGCCAGGCGGCCCAGCGACGTGGACTACCGCCTTTGGTGGCGCACCGTGGAGCGCGAGGCGCGAGAGGAGGTCAAGGTGGACGCGCTCTCCCTCCTTTGAAATCGCACGACCCAACTCCAGATGGCGGGAAAGTGAATCGTGAAAGAAATCTGAGGCGGGTGGTGGGTTGTACAGGGGGAGGTGCAAGCTGCAATGGCTGCACAGATTTCGGCGCTCTCTGAGGCTGGGGAAGAGCTACTCCAGCGCCTTGCGCGAGGAGCGAGGGGTGATGACAGAACCGGCAGCGTGCGGATCTGCGACACCGGCCTCCTCGCGGTCCTCGAGGAGCGCATCACTAGCAAGGCCGGAGCGGTGCCCATCTTGAAGGGAGCCGAACTCTCCCGGCTGCTAGGGACGGTTCACGCGGAGGCAAAGGACATTGTGCGCGCGCGCGTCAAGGCAGGGGTGCAGTCTGCGCTCGAGCACTGGAAAGTCCCCTCAGCCGCACCCTGCAGCCAGGAGCCAGCGCGGCCCTGACATCCTTTTTGATTGTGATGGCTTCGTGACCGAAGTGCTGGGGCGTGCGCTGGGAGGCAGGCGTCACGAGCTGTTTCAGGAGTTTGCAGTGGAGGACCCGCACGGCCACGGTTTCCTGCCCGCCCGGGTCGTCGTCAGGATCGTGCAGCACTCGGGACTCGGTCGCATCCTTGCCTCGACGCCGCAATTCCAGGACGCAGATCAGCGCCTCGGCGCTGTGCGTCTCTAGGACGAGTGGCCCAGGGGTGCACGGCACTCTTTCAGCGACTGGAGCCGTGACTGCGGCAGCGAATCGCGGCACGGCATGCAACGTGTGATGATCATAGTTCATAATTTCACCGCACGCAACCACGGCTCGCGCCGCGACGGAACGGGGATGAGGTTCCGTGTTGCCCGTGTGTGGTGCTACTGTCGCTTCGACTCCGCCATATTGACGCGCACCTTGCGGCCGTTGAGCGACTTGCCGTTGAGTGTCTCGCACGCTCGCGCGGCGTCCGCGGCGCTCCCCATGGTCACGAAGCCGACGCCCTTGGGCTGCCCAGTCTCCTGGTCCGAGAGGAGGTTCACGTGCTCCACCGCCCCGGCCCCCTTGAAGAGATCGCGCACCGCCGCCTCGTCCACGTGCGCACCACCAAGTCCACCGATGAAAACCTGCCGACATCGCACGTCACCGCACACCTGGCACCCCGGTGGCGCACGCAATCGCCCGACGCAAGGTATCGGCCGGAAATCTGCCCTTGCTGTCTCCTGCCATGGCATACCATGCCTCCAGCAAACGCAGGCAAAGGCGGCTCTAGGACCCATGCTCTGTGGCACTTGGGTTTCCAAATCACCCTAGAGCCGCGCGGCTCCTCAAGTACCTTGCGATCGTTGGCCCCGCGCATTGGCGACCCACCTCCCGACCAACCTCCACGCCCCGCTCCGCCGCCTCCGCGCCCGCCGCGGTCCCCCCCGAAGCCTCCGCGCCCGCCATAGCCCCCGCGTCCGCCGTAGCCTCCGCCAGGCGAAGAGCCATAGCCCCCGAGCTGCGGCGGGTCTTGAAGCGGGGGGAGGTCCTTGCCCTGATTCAACGCAGGCGTATGGAATGTGAGGGCGCAGGTCAATCTCATGCACAGAGAATACCTCTAAAGATGAGGCAGCCATGGAGCGCAACATGCGAAAGTACTCGTCGTGGAGAAGCACCGACTTTTGGGGAGGGGAGCAGCGGCCTCGCAACGGCTCCGTGGCGGGGAAGTGGACCTCGAGGACGATCTCGAGTGCCTCCGCTCCAGGAGGGCACTTCGCCTTTTCGAATTCAGCGACTTTGTCGATCGGCACGTCAAAGGCGGCACCCTTGGCGAGCTCACCTCGTTCCTCCGGCTGGAAAAGACGCAGTCCCTTCATGCTTGACACGCACGTTTGCGGAAGCACCTTTCGGATCCAGCCGAAGACATCGCGTGTTTCCCGGAGGCCTGACATTGCGCGGCCCGCGATGAGGGGCCGCGAGCTCGAAAACTTTGTTTTGGGCCTCGCTGCAGCCCACCGGCAGGCCCGCGGCAGCCTGGCGGCAGTCTCGCGGGGCAGCTGCGGGTGGAGAAGGGAAGTGGGCTGGCCACGCCGGGACCGCACCTGACTCGACACGCAAGATGAAGGTTTTGAAACCGTCGAGGGACGTGAGCATCGATCGCGCCGGGAGGGGGTCGGTTTGTCCAGAGATTACTGCAAGCGCAGCGCACAGAGCGCGCTCAGCCCCCATCTCTTGGATCATTTCCTCGGCAGTCTCCTGGAAGAGCCCGATCACCTCGTCGTGAACTGCTTCGACGGACAACTTGATGTCACGTGCATTCGCCTTGATCACGTCCGCAGGCTGCGGCGCGGAGATCTGCTTCATCTTTTGCTTGATTCGCCTCTCAATATTGCGAAGAAGCCCCAACTCACGAGGCGTGTAGAAAGTCACGGCCACGCCCGACCGTCCTGCACGCCCTGTTCGCCCCGACCGATGAACGTACGTGTCCACGTCTTTTGTCGGATGGCACATGACCACCAAGTCGATCTCCGGAATGTCGAGGCCGCGTGAGGCAACGTCCGTGGCCACAAGTACCTTGAACTTGCCGTCGCGAAACGCCTGGAAAGTTGTCTCGCGCTGCGCTTGAGCGATGTCTCCATGAAGCACTGCACAGTCCTGCGACCGGCAAGGAAAATCCACTCAGCGCGCCCGCAGTGCACGTAACCAGGGAACAGGACTTCCGTACGATTATTCCGGCACTGTTCCCCAAAATCAACATCTGGGACTGAGGATTCCAAGAGAATGCGGGACTACCTGCTTGATGGCATCGTCGAGTGCAAGTTCATTGGCCTCTTTCTTGGTTTCCGTGAAGATGATGGTCTTGCCATGTGTCCCGGCATAGCAAAGTACGATATCCCCGATGCACTTCGCGCGGTTAGACCAAGGACACGGCATCTGCAAGTGCTGAATCTTGGAAGCAGTTTCAGAGCCCTGGTTTCCTGAGATTAGATCGACCGAAACATGCCCCTGCCGGAAGTACTTCTTGATCATGTCGGATACCCACGTAGGAACCGTGGCAGAAAATAGCATGGTCTGCAGCGACACAGCGCTGTCAGCCTTATCCTTCGCGATCGTCTCGAAGATCTGGTCGACAGCCTCTTTGAAGCCGATGTTCAACATCTCGTCAGCCTCATCAAGGATGAAGTACCGCACCGCTGCGCGATCCATCCCAACGTGAGCGGCGCCGTGGTTGAGCCACAAGCAGGTGTGGCACATGGGGAAGATAATCATGTCAACCACAGTTGAGGTCGGGAGTCTTCGAAGCTTCCTACACTAGCAATTGAACCCGGGTCTCTCAAAGGGACAGCGCAGCCAATGCTCCGTGACGCGGCAGCGGCTGGCACGGCACCCGAGAGCTTGAGACGTTTCTTCTCCATGAGATCAATCACGCGACCGGGCGTTCCTACAATCACCTGCCCTCACGCCCCAGGCAGCGCCGTCAGGATCACATGTTGAGTCGACCCCTAGTAGCGAGTGTGGGCCCAGAGTGCTGTGGGCGGGGGAGGGCACGCACGTCGATGCCCTGTGCGAGCGCGCGCTCCTGGTCGAGGTAAGGAACGCCGCCGTACACACAGAGCGCCTTGAAGTCGCTCATCACAGTCTCAACTACCTGCACTCAAAAAGCTTCAGGCGCAGCACAGCACAGCACAGCACAGCACAGCACAGCACAGCACAGATCAGCGGTGCGGACCGAGAAAATCTGTTTTGCGAGCTCGCGTGTAGGAGAGAGAATAACGGCGACAGGCGGACGAGCACGTGTCGAAAAGGCCATCTTATTCTTGGCTCGAAGGGCAATCATGCGCTCATTGGTGGGGAGCACGAACGAGAGCGTCTTGCCGGTACCCGTCCGCGCCCGAGCCAATAGGTCCTAGTCACGGCCTCAGAGTTATCACCAATGCATCACAGGGATACGTTTCTTGGCTCCGGCAGGAACGCTATGGTTCTTTTTTGCTTCTGACCTTGCCAGCCATCGCATGTGCAAATGTCGCTGCCTGGATTGGAAAGAGTGTCTTGATCCCCTTCACATGGAGCTTGGCAATTGTGTCCTCGTGGATATCAAAGTCCTCGAGCGGCCGATTCCCTGCGTGTTCGTCAACCGTTTCTGCCTCGCCCGCTTGGGTTTTGCCCCACGACCGCTTTCGCTTGCTTCCTGCTCCCTCTGCATTTTCGTCATCCCCCCCCCCCGCCTCTGCGGCCTCGCGCTTTTCTTTAGTACCGCTCTCCTTCTTGGGCTTCTTCACGCGGGGTTCTCCGTCGTCCACGCTGTCGTCCGAGTGTTCTTCGAGCTTAGACTTCTTCTTCTTCTTCTTCTGATCCTGCGGCCAACGTGCGCCAGTCAGCAGTCGGCGACAGGCATCCGCCTGTTTCCCTTTGTGCCAAGAACAGCCCAGAGGCTACGAGACTGGGCAGGTATTCTTGCCTTCTCCGCCCGACTTTTGCTTTTCTTCCCGGTGCTCTTTTTCGTGACCTTCACATCCTGAGGCAAAGATGTACCGGCCGTGCTCTCAGAGTCGGACCAAGGTCGCTCGCCGATGCTTGGCCGCATGGGATGTACCTCCATCTCGTCGTCAGAAACCTCCATTGGCTTTTTCGTCGTCTTGGACGTCGTCATGGCCGTGGTCCCTTGACCCGTGCGCGCGACCTGAGGGCACGTGCACACTGGAGCCCTTGAATTGTAAAGCTGCAATTCAATCGTACATTTAGGGGGGTGTATTTTAGAGACACTGAATTCGCGTGGAATCCCGTTGTCTGTGCACGAAAAGAATACTTTTGGGATGGAATGGCCGATCCTGCAGTAGTAAAGTCCCGAAGTAGTAAAGTCCCAGGTCTAGGATTCCTGGCGTAGGGAACAGGTCTAGGGAAATCCTCCTGGCGTAGGGAAACAGGTCTAGGGGAAAATCCAAAATCCCTACTGCTGGGATTCCTGGCGTAGGGAAACAGGTCTAGGGAAATCCCCAACAGCAGAGCAGGTCTTGCTAGATCTGCTTCCCGTGTTGCGGTGCCCGAGCTGCGGTGCCGCCGGAATCTGCAACCATTCAGGTCCTTACTCCGGCAAACTACTGCTCGGTGGCGCCCCCGCGGGTTTGCGCGGATTTGGGCGCCCCGACGGACAAGAATTCGAGTGTAAGTCGCCCCGTCCCAAATCCGTGCTCCGAATTGCATCGTTCGACCACAGAAACCCCATGATACACAGAGCTGTGCCGATTTTCCTAGTGCAAAAAGGTTTCATTGCTATGAGTTCGAGTCTTGCTGCCCTTTGGATGGTGCCACGCGTCTGGAGAGCAAGGGCACTGAGAACTACGGATATCCGTAGTTCTCTTGCAAGAACGGCAGAGCCCGGGCAGAGGCATCGCGCGCCACCATGACGAGCGACCCGCGCGAGGCAGGCATTCCCAGGTATCATCGATATCGTCAATACCTTCCGTTCGAACGCATCACGCATGGGTGTTTCGAGTCAAGGGTCCGACAAGACGCCCTGTCAGCAAAATGAGGGTGGAGATGTCAACCATGCAAGAGGGGACGTGTTGGCACACATCCTCCTTCCA
>Ga0209335_10005310_pt1 | contig 11888 bp, 11 predicted proteins | sample COG_09_FD_184753 | JGI IMG/M metagenome (GOLD analysis project Ga0209335, IMG submission 184753) | Pelagic Microbial community sample from North Sea - COGITO 998_met_09 (SPAdes) (version 2) | ecosystem: Environmental > Aquatic > Marine > Neritic zone/Coastal water | place: Helgoland, sampling...
CACTTGTCTTCCTGCAACATAGTAGGCATCTACTTGTATGGTTCTTGATAAATAACCAATTAAGGCATAAATCAATACCGTGAAAGCCACAAACATCACCCCGATGTTTTTAGCTGACACCCCTGCTTGTTCAGCAATAGCCATCAAAATAATGAAAACTGCAAAACCTCCAGTGTAGGTCCCGTATATTTTAGGAAGGTTTTTTATAAAATCTCCTTTAAACATTAGTCGTCCTCTCTTTCTGAGTAACCATGCTCTTCGTCGATTTTTTCTTGTTTATTGGCAGTCCAAAACAACATTACAACAAACGCAAGAAGTGATCCTTGTGCCGTCATATAATATGCTAGTGGGTACCCAAGAAAAGACATCGTGTTTAGTTCAGAACCAAACATGAAGATTACTAATGAAAAGAAAGCCCAAAGAACCAATGTAACGATCATATGGTTTTTGGTCTTGTTCCAATAAGCGTCTTTGTTTGACATATTTCCCCCTTTATTAACTTTTTACTTAAAAAGTATTATTATTTGAATGAAGCTTACGTATTTTGAGTTTAATTTAAAGAGAAATAATGAGCCAAAAAGCAATTTGAAATGCTATAAGATAAGCAAAATAAGGGTTTTTTATATACAACGTGAAATTGAATTTTAAAAAAGTTCTAATAACATTAAAAGTAGTAAGAGAATACCTATTTCCTCTTGAGAAAGTCACGAGTTATTTTAAAAGCATTAATACAATACATGATCTTCAAAAATTTATTCAACAAAGGTCAGCCCACATAACTCAAAATACACTTTACGGATATCTAAAAACTCGCATGGGGCACAAATATACAATTATGGTTGAAGACGAAATTTTCTCTAAATCAATTAATATTGCAAAATGGAATATCTATATTGTTGCTTTAGCAGACTGCACATTTTATGTTTTTTCGTATCTAATGAATGAAAAAAACTTAAAGGACAATAATTCTAAAGAAATTTATTTTAATATAATTAATAAAGAAAAAGAAAATGGATTAAGCGAAGAAATTCATAATAAAGCTAAAGAAATTTTTTTAAAAAGATATGAAAAAGTCAATTTCAATAAATATTATCTAGAAAATCCTTTTCAAGAAAGTTGTAAAGCGCTTTACCATTGGTCGCCTGTTGCTGATGAGTTAAAAACTCTTGATGAAAAAATAGTACTAAATTCAATGAGTCTTAAATGGAATTTAATTATAGATGAGTTTAAAAACTTGACAAAGAAACTTTATTTTAATTAATCTTTATTAAGTCTATCTTCAACTAAAGACGTTACAACACTAGGATCTGCTAGCGTCGTAGTATCTCCCAAATTACCAGGATCATTCTCAGCAATCTTTCTTAAAATTCTTCTCATAATTTTACCAGATCTTGTTTTAGGTAAACCTGGAGCGAATTGAATAATATCTGGATAACAATGAGCTCCCACAAGTTTTTTCACGGACTGTTTTAATTCTCTTTCTAGATCTCCTGAAGGTCTTTCATTAGCATTTAAAGTTACAAAACAATACAAACCATTACCTTTAATACTATGTGGAAAACCAACTACTGCTGCTTCTGCTACTTTAGAATGAGCAACAAATGCACTCTCAATCTCTGCCGTTCCAATATTATGTCCTGACACAATTATTACGTCGTCTACTCTACCAGTAATCCAATAGTAGCCGTCTTTATCTCTTCTACACCCGTCACCTGTAAAGTATTTACCGTCGTATTGTGAAAAATAAGTATCAATGAATCTTTGATGGTCTCCATAAACGGTTCTCATTTGTCCAGGCCATGATCCAGCCATACAGAGTCTTCCTTCTCCCTCGCCCTTAATTATTTTACCATCTTTATCTACTATTAGTGGCTTAATTCCATAAAAAGGCTTTGTAGCTGAACCAGGTTTTAAATCTATTGCTCCCGGTTGTGGTGCAATTAATATACCGCCTGTTTCTGTTTGCCACCAAGTATCAACTATTGGGCATCTAGAGTCCCCCACAGTTTTGTAGTACCACATCCAAGCTTCAGGATTGATTGGTTCACCAACAGTACCTAATAATTTAAGAGATTTTCGACTAGTTTTTTTAACAGGACCATCCCCCTCTCTCATAAGTGAACGTATAGCAGTTGGAGCTGTATAAAAAGTGTTCACTTTATATTTATCTACTATTTGCCACCAACGTGAATTATCAGGATAATTTGGAACTCCCTCAAACATTATTGTTGTTGCTCCATTAGAAAGAGGACCATAAATAATATAACTATGTCCCGTTACCCAACCGATATCAGCAGTGCACCAGTAAATGTCATTAGGTTTATAATCAAAAATGTATTGATGAGTCATTGAGGCATATACCATATAACCACCCGTAGTGTGTAAAACTCCTTTTGGTTTTCCAGTTGAACCAGATGTGTAAAGAATAAAAAGAGGGTCTTCAGCTCCCATTTCTTCCGGATCACACTTAGTAGGAGCCGACGAAACTAATTTTTTATATGAGACATCTCTTTCTTCATTCCAATTAACTTGATTGCCTGTTCTTTCAACAACCACACATTTTCTAACATTAGGACATTGTAGTAATGCTTCATCAGCTATTTTTTTAAGAGGTATCATTTTACCACCTCTCACACCTTCATCAGCTGTTATTAAGTAATCAGATTCGCAATCATTAATTCGTGTTGCTATTGAGTCAGGAGAAAAACCACCAAAAATTATTGAATGAACTGCACCGATTCTCGCACATGCCAACATTACATAAGCAAGCTCAGGTATCATTGTTAGATAAATAGTAACCCGGTCTCCTTTTTGAACACCTAAGTTTTTTAATCCATTAGCAACTTTACACACATTTTGATGTAATTCTTTGTAAGAAATTTTTTTAGAGTCTGCAGGATCGTCTCCCACCCAAATAATTGCTGTCTTACTTGCATTTTTTTTTAAATGTCTATCAATGCAGTTTGCAGAAGCATTTAAAGTTCCGTCATAATACCATTTAATTTTTACATCATCTTTACTGTATTTAACGTCCTTTATTTTTGAATATTTTTTTATCCAAGTAATTCTTTTTCCCTCTTTTGTCCAAAATTTTTCATTTTCTTTAATCGAAAGTTTATATTTTTTTTGATATTTCGATTTATTAACGTAGGCGTGCTTATCCCAAGTATCGGAAACTTTTATAATTGAATTACCATCACTATCTTCAATTAATTTTGGTGATTTAAAATTTATTTTTCTAGTTTTTCTTACTCTTTTAGACTTACTTCTTCTTTTTTTAACTTTTTTTCTTTTACTTTGTCTTATTTTTCTAACCTTCTTAACTCTTCCATTTTTTCTTCTAGTAACCCTAGTTTTTTTAGACCTTTTTTTTTTAGTCTTTTTTGATTTTTTTTTTCTTTTCTTTTTTTTAGCCAAAATTTCCCCTAGTTAGAGTTTATTTTACCCATCTTATAAATAATTTTCCAGCTTTTAAAATCAATGGGCATAACTGAAAGCCTACTTTGTTTAATAAGGGGCAAATGCGAAATAGTCTTTATTTTTTTAATTTTTTCAAGCGTTACAGGGTATTTTAGACTTTCTTGGAACCTTACCTGTACAGCAACAAATCTTCCTTCTTTATCTGTTTTATCAACAAAGGCTTCTTTGATCACTTTAACAACGCCCACTATTTCTTTACCAATATTTGAGTGATAAAAAAAACATAAATCACCAACTCTCATTTTTTTTAGATTATTGGCAGCTTGATAATTTCTAACACCATCCCAAGTGGCACCTTTTTTACCAGATTTTTTTTGTTGATCGATGGACCATACATCGGGTTCAGATTTCATTAACCAATACTGCATCTAAATTTTTATTTTATAATTTCTTAATTTTACCATAAACGAAGTATGTTATAAAACTAATTCATGAAATTTAAATATAAAAAATATATTTTTGATGTAGGAGCTAATGATGGTGCCGACGGTCTTGCTTTAGCTTTAAATAATAAAGATTTTTTTATTTACGCTTTTGAAGCAAATCCTCAATTAATTAAGACTATTAAACAACTCAAAAAAAAATTAGAAAAAAGGAAAGGAATATTAATTAACAATTACCAGATTCACAATTATGCAATTAGTGATAAAAATAAAATAGCACTCTTCAATATATCTAGCAACGACAGAGTCTCTTCGCTAAATACTTTATCAAAAGATATTAAAAAATCTTGGCCAGGATATTATAATCTTTTTAAAGTAGTTAAAAAAATTAAAGTAAAAGTTATAACACTTTATGATTTTATGAATAAACATAAAATTAAACATATTAATTTTCTACATATAGACACGCAGGGACATGATCTAAATGTTCTTAAAGGGCTCAAAAAAAATATTAACAATGTCCTCGAGGGAGAAATGGAGTCATCGATAAGCAAACAAAGATCAGCTTATCAAAATAATCATACAGTAAAAGATGTTAAAAAATTTTTTCAAAAAACTAATTTAAAAATTAAAAAAATTATAAAAATTGAACATCAATCAAAAAAAGGAATTTTAAAAAATGAAGCTGATATATATTTTTATAATAAAAAAAAAGTGGTGAAATTCAAAATAAATAAAAAATATAATAAAAGATATTTTGCAAGAGTATTAAATGAGAATACTTACTACAAAGACGATATAATCGATTTTTTTATAAAATTTTATAATAAAATATTTTAATTTTATGTTAGAATTTTAATCTTGAAACCCTCATATATTTTACTTTTTCTACCGATTAATTAACGCATATCAGGCTCAGATTTTATAAACTAATACCGTATCTAATTACTCTTCTTACTAGCCGCTATAAAAATATAATTATTATTTATTTTTAAGTGTTTAAATAATCGCTAAAAGTTTTTATTTATTTTAAATTTATCTTTTTTTCGTAAATAATTTTATTTTCTTTTTTTATCTGAAGGTAAATTCTCATTACGTATTCACTAATAATTATACTCATCAAAATAATTAGCATGAGTAAAAGTAAAATTAAGTTTTGAAAAAGAGTAAAAAATTTAAAATCAGCATAAAAATTTAATAAACTAAAAAAAACTGAAGAAACAAATAAAATTACGCCTATTCTTGCAAAAAATCTTACAAAAATTCTTGTCTGTTCTATTAAAGCATTAATACCGTAAGTGAAGGTGTTATAATATCCCAATTTACTTGTTCCTAATTTTCTACTTGTTCTGTCGTAATCAATACCTTTTGGTTTAACAGCTAAAGAGAATGTTAAACCCCTAATATAAGGATATATATTATCATTGGTTGATATTCGATCTATTATTGTCTTGTCAATCAGCCTAAACCCACCCGCGCCTTCTGGGTAATTATTTTGAGATGAAGCATTCATAATTTTATAATAAATTTTTCTTACAAAATTAAATAAAAAATTTTCTTTTCTTTTTTTTCTAACTCCATAAACAACATCATGACCGTTTTTCCATTCAGTTATAAATTTTTTTATGACATCAATTGGATCTTGCAGATCACAATCAACGACGACAGCAGCGCCTCCAGCTGAGTTTCTGTATCCTTCTAGAATTGATAAATCATATCCAATATTTTTGTTAAAACGAATATATTTAATATTTTGGTTATTTTTTGCTATGTCCGTAATAATGACTTCTGTTTTGTCAGAGCTATTATTATCAGTAAAAATTATTTCGTAGCTGTACTCTTTTAATTCACGCTTAAAATACTCGTCTATTGTATTAAAAGTATTAAGAATATTTTCTTCTTCATTTAACACTGGAATACAAATTGATATTAAATTCATAATTTTTCTTTTAGTAAGTATAAATTTCTAAAAAAATTTTTTAAGTTTAAAAAGTTATTTAATTCTAATTTTTTATCATTTTTTCTTTGTTTTAGAAAAAAATATAACTGATATTTAATAGTTTTAGACATTAATAATGGGGGTATTCTTATTGTTTTATTATTTAATTTAGCCTTAATATTGCTATCTTTAGAAAAATTCAAAAAAAGGCAATCTTTATTTTTAAAGTAGATTTTTATAACTCGGATTCTACGAGTATAACTTCTACTAGAATTCAAAATTGTTTCGATTTTGTTATTCGTTAAAAAATTGACTTTTATTCTATTCTCTTCTTTTAATGGTTTTTGTTTAAATGAGTATTCTTTAATATTTGCCAGTAGATACAGGGCGCTATAAACATGGTAAAAAATATCCTCTAAAAAGTTAATCTTTAAATCATGATTTTTGATAATGCCTTTTCTTTTTTCATTTTTCTTGTCAAACCAATCAATTATTATTTTTTTAATTTTTTTATTTTTAACTAAATTTTTATTAATAAAATTGAAATAAAATGCATAAAAAAACTGCATACTTATCATCAAAAAACATTTATTTTTTTTTATTTTACTTTCTAATTTTAATAATTTGTTTTTTGTTACCACCAAAGGTTTTTCACATAATATATTATTTTTATTTTTGAGAAATAATTTGACATATTTAAAATGATCTGAGTTTTTATTAGCGATAATTATATATTTTATATTTTGTTTTTTTAGTAAAGCTAAAGAATTTATGAAAATAATTTTTTTACTTTCACTTTTTTTTTGTTTGAACTTAGAACTAAATACAAATATCTTTTCAATATTTGGAAAGTTAGAATTTAATTCGTTTATAATTATTTGAGACCATCTACCTCTTCCAATAATTAAAATTTTATGATTAATTGAAATTCTCTCTCTGCTGAAAAGGGTAATATTTTTTAAATAATTTTTCACTTAAAATCTTTAGAATCAAGAATGTCTATTATTTTTCCTTTATAGCCCATTTTACGTAAATAAATTTTAATTTCCTTATTTATATGCCAGGCTAAATTAATAATAATTTTTATTTTATTTTTATTTTGTATAAATTTATTGTCAGATTTTATTGGTATCGTAGTACCTGGCAAGTAGTGGCCAATTTTTTTGGAATTAGGTTTTTCAAAAACCTCAGATATAACTTTATCATTAATGTTTAATAACTTTATTAATATGGATGCTCTTCCAGGAAAAGCTTTTGCACTTAAGGGGCCATATTTTTTTGATAGATTCAATAACTCTTCTTTTTTTCTCTTTTTCCATTTTTCCATTGAACTTTGTAATTGTGTAAATTTGTGAAAAAAAAAGTTTTCATTTTTAATTTTTATTTTATTTTTTTTTGATTTAGTAATTACAACTCGAATATTTCCACCATATCTTTTTGGAAATGAACAATGAATTAAATTTGCTTTGATTTTTTTTGCAATTTCCAAAAAAGAGCGTTGGCTGTAAGTCCTAGGATGTTCATGGTAAAATGTATCAAATTGTTTTTGATCGAGAACTGAACCTAAATAGTGATTTTCTATTACTAAAATTGTATTTTTGCTCATAAGTTTTGCGACGCAAGAAATTAAATATTTTAAATTATCAATATGAGCAAACACGTGCGTAAAAGTAATAATGTCTATGTGCTCATATTTTTTCTTTATTCTATTTACAGTTTTCATATCTATATAATTTTTGTAAACATCGTGTCCTTTTTTTTTTGCTTCATTAGCTGCTCCTGTAGGTTCAATACCTATAGTAACGGCTTTTTCCTTTTTAAATCTACTAAGTAGAGTCCCATCGTTACAACCAACATCAAGAACTACTTTGTTCTTGTAAGTTTTTACAAATTTTTTTGTGTCTTTTACCAAGCCTTCCATGCCCATGATGACGTCATTAGTCAGGCTTGACCTGTAGTGATATTTGTCAGGAAATAGAATTTTTTTTTTTACATTATATTTTTGATAAGCAGTGTAACATTTTTTGCAGTATAAAATTTGCGTCTTATAAAGCTTATTCTTTTTTTTGCTATTTATCTTTATTAAATCATCGACTAAAGGAAGCGAACCTAAATCTAGTAATTTAACTAAGTATTTTTTTGAATTACATATTTCGCAAGAATTTGTCATTATTTGTAAATTTAGTAAGTATAGTAATTAAAACTTTTAATCAAACAAAACATGATCTGTGTAAAGAGTGTCAAAATAATCTAGATTTAAATTATCTTGTGAATTCATTTTTTTAAAGTTTTAAACCTGGTCCTTTCATGTATGGAGCATTTCCGTCAAGTTGCCATCTTGATTTAGCAGAAATATTTAAGTCATCAATTAAATTTTTTTTAAATCTTTTTATACCAGCCCAAGCAATCATTGCAGCGTTATCACCACAAAATTCTAAATCAGGATAGATAGTTTTAAAATTCATTTCATTTGATAAGCTAGATAAGTTAGTTCTTATAGACTCATTAGCGGCAACTCCCCCAGCTACTATTAACTGAAACATGTCTTGTTTTGTTTTTTCTCTAAACATCTCTACTGCTACTTTAGTTTTTTTGTAAAGAATTTTATTAATAGTGTTTTGAAAAGAAGCGGCTAAATTATATTTTAATTTAACTTCCCTATTAATTTTTTTCGACTCTCTCAAAACAGCAGTCTTTAGACCCGCAAAAGATAAATTACATCCAGCACGATTAATTATTGGCTCTGGGAGTTTAACAAAGTCCTTATCACCTAATTTTGCAAATTTTTCAATACTAGGTCCCCCAGGATATCCTAAGTCCAACATTTTTGAAGTTTTATCAAATGCTTCACCTAAAGCGTCATCAATAGTTGTACCTAACTGTTCGTATTGATTTACATCTTTAACTATTAAAAATTGAGTATGACCTCCTGATATTAATAAAAGCAAATATGGAAACTCAATTTTTTTTTGTAGGCCGGGACTCAATGCATGTCCTTCTAAATGATTAACACCCACAAAAGGTTTGTTAGAAAATGCTGCAATTGATTTTCCAATGTTTAGGCCAACAGTTAAACAAACTATTAAACCAGGCCCTGCAGTTGCCGCAACACCATCTATTTTTTCAATGGTAATTTTACTTTCTTTTAAAGCTGTATCGATAATGTATTCAATATTTTCTAAGTGAGCTCTTGCGGCTAATTCAGGTACAACTCCTCCAAATTTCTTGTGCTCTTCTATTTGACTTGAGATAATGTTGGATAAAATATCCGCAGTTCCATTATCATTTTCTCTAATAACTGCCGCAGCAGTTTCATCACAACTAGTTTCTATTCCTAAAAAAGTTATTTTTTTTGCCATAACCCATTTTTTAATTTTTAAATAGTATAAATTAGTTCTATCAAATATATAATCAATTAATGACTAAAATTACAATTGGAGCCAGAGGTAGCAAGCTTTCTTTAGCATACGTAGAAAAAGTCAAAGCACTTTTGCTCAAGGAAAATATAGGACTAAAAGAAGAAAATATTAATTTTAATGCTATTAAAACTTCTGGTGATATTAATCAAAATATAAAGCTTTCCGAAATTGGTGGTAAAAATTTATTCTGCAAAGAAATTGAAGAAAAATTAATAAGTAGTGACATCGATATAGCTGTGCACTCCTTAAAAGATATGGAGTCAATCGAGGATGAAAAGTTAATTATCGGTGCATATATAAAGAGAAACGATTTTAGAGATGTTATTATAAGCAACAAAATTAAAAAGGTAGAAGATCTTAATAATAAAATAGTTATTGGTTCGAGCTCCAGAAGAAGAGAGCTGCAGCTTAAAAAAATTAATCAAAATATATCTGTTGTTAATATTAGAGGGAATATTGATACTAGAATTCAAAAACTTGACGAAGGAAAATTAGACGGGATAATTCTAGCGGCTGCAGGAGTTAAAAGTCTAAAATTAAATAATAAAATAAGCATATTATTTGAAACAGAAGAAATTTTACCGGCAGTGGGACAGGGAATTATCGCAGTTCAATGTAAAAAAAATGATGAAGTAGCAAAAAGCTTTTTAAGGAATATTAATAATTCAGAGACCGAATTATGCGCAAAAGCTGAACGCAAAATGCTTCAAATTATAGGAGGTGATTGCGAAACTGCAATTGGAGGTCTAGCCGTAATAGAAAATAATAATCTTAAATTAAAAGCACAATTATTTTCTGACTCAGGCTCAAAAAGTTTTGAACATGAATTAACTGGCCGAGATACCGATGCAATTAACATTGGAAAAGCAGTTGGAGAAAAATTATTAAGCCTAGCTGGAATGGACTTTAAAAAAAAATGAATATTTTATTAACTAGACCATTAATTGATGCAGAAGATTTAATGGGAAAATTTTTCTCTCTTGGCCATAAAATTATTCATATTCCAACTTTAAAAATATCAACAGTCAAAATGGATCCTGTTGACGCCAAAAAATTTGATGTTTTTATTTTTACAAGTGCAAATGCGATTAGAAATTTAAAATTGATTAATAGTGATAAGAGCAAGATTTGTTTCTGTGTTGGATCCATTACTGAAAAAATTGTAAGACAAGCTGGTTACAATACTACAATTTCTGCAGGAGGTACGATCAATGCTCTAAAAAATATTATTTTAAATTCTGATCAAGTAGATAAAAAAAAATCAATTGCTTATTTTTGTGGTGATAATATCTCTTCGGATTTAGATCTAGAGCTTAAGCGAGAAGGACTACAGATTGAGAAAATTATCAACTATACCTCGGAAAAGATTACTGACCTTAATGAAGAAAATAATAAAATAATTAAAAATCACCCTCCTGACATAATTTTTATCTATTCAAAGAGAAGCGCTGAAAGCTTTATTGACATAGTAAAAAAATACGCACTCAATGGTTTTATGACAGAATCTAGAGTATTATGTATAAGTGAAAAAGTTTTGAGTGTATTAAAGAGCGCTGGTTGGAAAAAATTAGAAGTTTTTGAACCTGGTGACGAAATAATAAAACTGAAAGTAAAATAAAATGGAAGTATTACAAAATTTTAAAAATTTATTTTTTGATGTATGGAAAAAAGGAATTTCTGGAGTTAATATTTCAGAAATAATTATCGCGTTATCAATTTTTTTATTTTTCTTATTTTTAAGAGGTATTTTTTCAAAATTTATAGTTAAACGTTTAGAAAATTATGTATCTAAGACCACAAACAATTTTGATAATTCTTTGGTTTTTTCCATGGAGGGACCAGCAAAATTTTTTCCAGTTGTTTTAGGATTTTTTGTTTCTACAAGTTATTTAACAGTTGAGACGCAGGCAGCAGAATTTTTAGAAACAATTAATCGTTCTTTAATTACCATCTTAATATTTTGGACATTTCATCAAATCATTGGACCTTTATCTGCGGTGATTAAATCAGTCGGAGGTTTACTCTCAAAAGATTTAATTAACTGGATCATTAAAGCAATAAAAGTTTTAATTTTTATTTTAGGTCTAGCAGCAGTACTTGAACTTTGGGGAATTAAAATAGGCCCGATCATTGCGGGACTAGGTTTATTTGGTGTTGCTGTAGCGTTAGGTGCACAAGATTTATTTAAAAATTTAATTTCAGGTATATTAGTTTTGGTGGAAAGAAGATTTCAAGTTGGCGATTGGATTTATGTTGAAGGCGTTATAGAAGGAACTGTTGAGAGTATTGGATTTAGGTCAACCGTTGTTAGGCGATTTGACAAATCTCAAGCGACAATTCCTAATTTTCAATTTGCTGAGAATGCCGTGATTAATAACACTCAGACTACAAATAGAAGAATTAATTGGATGATTGGATTGGAGTATAGGACTACCAGTGAACAATTAAAAAACATCAAAAATGAAATTGAAGATTACATAAAAAAAAGCGATGACTTTGTAAAATCTGGAAACACCATGCTTTCAGTTAAGATAGACCAATTTGCTGCAAGCTCTATAGACATTAGGCTAATATGTTTTACAAAAACTAAACAATTTCAAGAGTGGCTTAATGTAAAAGACACTCTTGCTTTAGAAATTAAAAATATTGTTGAAAAAAATAAAGCAT
>Ga0209335_10005312_pt1 | contig 11886 bp, 8 predicted proteins | sample COG_09_FD_184753 | JGI IMG/M metagenome (GOLD analysis project Ga0209335, IMG submission 184753) | Pelagic Microbial community sample from North Sea - COGITO 998_met_09 (SPAdes) (version 2) | ecosystem: Environmental > Aquatic > Marine > Neritic zone/Coastal water | place: Helgoland, sampling...
CCCGGTCTGTACGAGGTTATCCAATACACCCTCTCTCTCTCTCGGTGGGGGGATCGAGCTATTCGTGTCTGCCAGCCAGGTATCGGCTCCTCTGACCTACTCTGCAAAAACGTTTTTGGCGACAGCGATGACCATTCTTTCGAGGAACAGAGATCGCAAAGCTGCCTCCTGCCCCATTTTTGTGGAGAGTTGAGGCGCTCATGCTGAGCGGACCATTGTCTGAGTCGCCCGTGCTGGCTACAGTTGATACATCAGTTACAAATGCCTAGCCTCAGAGCGCAACCACATCCTCGCAGGCATTTGCGGCACGGTCCGACTATCTTGTTGCCAGGCAAGAGATTGTGTACTGGAGCATGACCTGTCGAAAGGAGTCATCATCAGCTCGTTTGGTGTGATGACAATATGTGGGCTTTATTGACGTCTTACATATAAACTCCGTCCTCATATACATGCCGGCAGCTGCGACAGGGGGCGCAGGCTGGAATTTCCCGTTCAATCTGAACAGTCCGTCCAGGGGGGAATCACAATTCATGCGAAGAGATTGTGAACGGGACTATCCGCAGGGATGTGGTTCCCTGCGTGGAAGGAATGATCGGCAGAGCGGAGGGAGTGACTGGAAAGGTCGCGTGCAAGAGCGGGCGATGAGTCCGAGTCGCGGCGGGGGCTTTGCGGGGACCCTCCGGCGAGAGGAGAACCGAGGAGCGCGGTGATGTCGCGAACACCGTGGTCCGGGCCGAAGGCAGCGGGGGGTGCACGCTGTAGTACCGGCTGTTGCTCGCCCTCGGCGCGTTCAAGCGCCAGAAAAGCAGGGGCGGCCACAAAGTTGCGCGCCATGGCTTCGCGAAAGCGAGTGCGGTACTCTGGCGGCGCGATGACGGTCGGGTCAGCCTGGCCGCTCTTCATGGCGACGCGATCTATAGCCATTTTGTAGTAGGTTTCAGCCTGCTTGTCCATCGTGTATTGTCGCACGTAGTCAATGATTCCCACGACAATGCGGGAGTTCTCCTCGTCAATCCCGAGGAGCAACGAATAGTCCATCACGTTCACCTTCGTAAGGAAGACTGTGTCATTGAAAATGGAGACAGTGAGGAGGCGCTTCGCCTCCTCAGAAAGGTAGAATGGTGAATGTTGGATATAGGCGTGGAAGTTGTCGTCCATCTGAACTTCGCCGCGCTTCGCTTCCTTCACAAAGCGATTGCGCGAGGAGCCCTTCAGGTCAAAGACGCGAAGCGTGGGCAGAATCTCGTGCGCCTCCTGGAAAAACAGATTCTCCATGACGAGTAAAACTTGTGTAGTCCACTTCGTCTTCGAAGCTTGTGTCTGTGAGAGCCCGTGCTTGGTGCGTCGTGAGGTCAATTTGAACATGCCAAGAATCTTTGCCAGACAGGACGGTATTTTCTGGTCCATTGTCGCATGTACAAACTCGAAATAAGCCATTGCGGCCTGCAGAAAGTGGCCTTGCTCTCGGCGTGAGATCTCTTTGAGTACGAAACGCTCGTCTGCGCTCTTGAGAAATGCTGCAGTCGATCGCCCACCTGTTGCGTTCCACTTCTTGCACCGCCGCAGCGACCCGATGAGCTCCTCAGGCCCGACTCCACCGCCTGCACAGTATCGACTCCGGAGAGTGTCGAATTCCGCCGCATGATACACCTTGCACGCGATGTCGACCTTGAACGACGGCGTGCTCAGGTCGAGCTCCAGCCGGACGTGTTTCCTGGGCGGAGCCCCTCCCCCCGCACTGGCGCCGTCGAGGGGCGGGTCATCGTGGAGAGCGGTGGCGTATGCGCGAGAAGATAGGGCGAAAGCAATGATTGAGGCAGGCTCATCTTCGTGCAACGCCAGGGGTGTGCCCGAGAGCATGACCGATCCGGGCAGCAGGTGACAGGACCGGCCCGCCGCATCGCTGAGCAGGGTTCCATCAAGCACATTCGGCCGTGCAGTTGCAGGCTTCGGCAGAGGGGCGTGCGGAAGATGAGATCGAGGGCGCCCGGCACTGCAAGACTCGTGCTTGTCCTCACCATTAGGGGCAGCCTGTGCTACCGTATTTGAGGCTTGCAGATCCGTCTCCTGCGCCAAGCTGCCCGGCGCTCTCTCATCTGCGTCCACTCCTGCAGATTGCGCCTCTCCTCTGGCCGGAGTCGGTGCGCTGGAACACTCATCGAGCAGTGGCGCCACGCTTGAGGCATTTGCTTCGGCCTCGAGAGGCACTGACGGTGCCGGCGCGTCGTAGTGCTGGGCGTCGTCTGTCTCTCCTCGCGTTACCCCAACGCCGGTCGCATCCTCAAAAATGGCACTGGCCACCTGCAACAGCGCGTGCACCTGCGTCTGAAGCTCCTCAGCTTTGATAGACGCAAGATTCTTCCGCATTGCAGCGAGCGACACTCGTACCGCCTGCACCTGGTCTAGCTGTTGGGGCGTCGCCGCTGAGCCGGAAGGCGGATCTTCGTTGTTTGGTGCACAGCAGAGCTGGAGACGCTCTGCAGCAGCATCCGCCTCAGCGATTTCAGCCAGAAGGAGGCGTGCTTTTTGTGCAGATGAGAGCGCCTGGATGTGTGTTGGGGGTACAACGACGTGACAGAGCGCGATGGGCTCGTGGATGAAAAGCGCGGTGAGGTTCGAGAGCGAAAACATGATGAGCTGCGTGTGGAGCGGATGTCCGCAAGTCTCGTCCTGCGAAAGGAGCTGGCGCTCGTAGAGCAGTAGCAGCAGGAAGCGCGCGAGAGGCAGTCGGCTCCCTGCGACGCTAAGCACTTGGCCGGCGTTGGTGGTCCGAGCACAAGATACGCACCGCGTGCGCACCGAGATGCGCTTGTGCGCGCCGACAGCTTCCCCGCCGCCCGCGCGCCGCGAAACTCGGAGGCGAATGCGACCCTCCCCGTGGACAAAGAAGTGCTCGTGATCGAGCATCGAGGCAGCGCAGCCACGGGCGGGGCAGCGCCACATCGGATCAAAGCATAAGGTGTCGAGGAATTGGTGAAGAGTGAGGTGCTCCTCTGGCGAGTTTCCGAGCGACATCTCAGAGCCTTGGACACATACGGAAGATCCGCATGTAGATGAGAAGAGCACCCGAAGCGTGTCGCCTGACATTTCATCCGCTCCGCCCCCAGGTGTCGCCCAAATTCGATTTCCACGCGGCCCCGCCGCCAAACGAACCACCTCAGCAGCTGAGAGTTTTGAGAGTTTGTGCCCCGGTTTACGCCAGTCGCGCAGAGAGGACTCACGCACCTTGAAGGCACCCTCTCCCGTTGAGGGGGGGGGCAAAGGCATGGAGAGTTGGCTGAGGACACCGGGGGACTCGTCTAGCATTTCCGACCCCTCCTTCGCATCGTCTGCAATGTCCGGCGCTCGCGTGAGGTCCGTGACCCATTGGCTCAGCCGCTGCCGCTCCGCACACTCTTGAAGCTGTTCCTCCACCTTAGCTGGCAGAGGGCATAACACATGCGGCGAGATTCCGATCAGTCCAAATGCACCGCCATCCTCTTCTTCCCCTTGGTTGTGTTCTTCCCCTTCGTCACCGACCCCTAGATCCTCTCTCTGCCCTGCGTCTCTCCCCGTTTCCTGCTTATGTGCCGCTGAAGCATGGTCACCACTCAGATTACCAACTCCTTCAACCCCGGTGCAATGAGCTGCAGCTTTGGGAGACTCAATAAGCTTTTCGCCGGTGCTCTCGATGCGGTAAGTGTCCGAGACCGCAGCCCCTAAATCCGACAGAAATGCAGCCTCGCCGAAGAGACACGCCTGAGCATACAACATGTGAAGTAGTACCGCCTTGATGCGGACAAGCGGTTGAGCTGGCCCGCAATTAGGGGAGTCGGCTTGAGCATTCGCTGGTCCTCGAAGGATAATGGAAGAGTACGCAGTACCGAGAACAGGTGCGTCCAGGCAGAGAAGGGGACGCGCGCGAGATGAAAGCGGAAGAGCCCGGAAGATGCCGCCCCAAACAGCAACACACTGTCCGCCACCACCTAGCAGCTCAACGCTCTGCACAATTGGTGCCCCTGTCAGGGACGCGATGCGCTCAAGAACTTGCCGCTTGACGTTAAGAGCTACGGAGATGCCTGCACGGCGGAGCAGGCCCTGCGCCTGTCTCGCCATTGATTTTTCCAGCAGAACCACGTCTGGTCGCTCGTGTAAAATGCGGTCTGCCGCAATTGGCAAGTAATCCTTCTCCGTCGCTGCGTGCGTCGCCAGCGAAACGAAGCGACTTCCCCGCTCGTACTCCACCGCACATCCGAGCAACAGCACTCGCGGATCGCATATTCGCGACCGCATACCCTTGTGAGCCAGCTGATTGCTGAACACAACTCCACGAACAACGAAACTTTCGCTTGGAGCTCCACCAGGCACACGCTTGATTTTCACGTGCCGCATGATGCGACCAGCGATCAGGGAGTGCGAGGAGGCGGGCCTGTGGCTCCCGACACCAGCCATGAGATCTGCATCACCGCATGCAAGGCGGCACGCCTGACGAAGCAGACCGTCGCAAATTGGAATCCACGTTAAACTCAGGCCCTCCGCATTGACTAGAAATGTCAGCAGTGCAGAAGAGTGCTGCTCCGCTGCTGCCACAAGCAGCTTGGTGTGTGCCGTCCCCGCTGCGACCTGCCCCTGCCCAAGCACGCCATCAGCAAACCGTGCATGTCACCCACAGGTCGCAGAGTCACTCTGTGTTGGCCTCTTCCGCTTACCTTTGAGCCCCATGTTTCGGTAAGGTCTCTTTGGTGACTTGAGGCCTCATCCGTTGACCCCTGGGTGACCCCCGGGCTCTCCTCCATCCACGCCCAAGCATCCTCCCTCCGCGTCGATTCACCCGGATGCGTGCCGTCGTCTGAATTCTGAGAATTCCAAGGTTTTCCATCTTCAGATAATTCCACTGCCAGCCCACCCATTGCATTCACGTGCAGCAGAAACGTTTTTGAAACCACACGAGCGAGGTTGGTTGAGGGACTCTTGCAGGGCGATGGCTGCTTCTTCGCATGACCCGTTCAGCGGGTCGGGGACTGGCCTAACAGCGTCGAAGGCTGGAAGCTCGAAAAGCCAGTTGGCGAGAAGGCGCGAGAAGAGTCGCCGCTTTCAGCCGGGTCTGTGGAAGGCGGCGGAGGAGTTTGCGGCGGCTGCGAGTGGGAAGAATGGGATGCCTTGAGGACCGAAACGAGGCGCGGAATGACCGGCGGTGCTTCCACTCTGCTCAACAACGTAGCGTGTGATGTCCCTGTGTGATCAGACGCAAGTTGCGACTGTAGATTGCTAGGATTGGGTCACGCTTGGAGCATGGGGGTCTCGACGGGGTCGCATGAGGTTGGGATTTGTAGTGGAGGATTTAGGCCCAGCACCTCTCAGAAGCGGCGAGAGCCGGCGAGCGAGGCTCCTGCTGCTGAGCGAAGCAGTGATCGCAAACACGCTGCATCTGACCCTCGACAAGCATGCGGCGCGAGGAACATCGGTCGCAAAAGATCCGCCCGCACGCTCTGCGGCATCGTCTGTCAGGTCCACAGATATTTTCGAGGGCTGAGCCCCAGACAAGCCGGCGTCTAGTCTCTAGCAATCGGATTGGTGGGTCAGCTATGGAAGAAGTCACCTGCAGTGATGTCTGCGATTGAATAGGGTAAAGGCGGTGTGGCACTCGAAGCAGCTCGAGACTGCGGAGTTATGCATCCACGAGGTGCCACTGCTCGCCGCGCTGGCTGTTCGGCTCACCGCGGGCTTGGGCATTGGTGTGACTAGTCCCCTCACCAAGCCGAGGTTGAATGGCATTTGTGCCACCTCATCCGCATCTACTGTCCGCGCCTCGCTGTCTTTCCCTCGAAGCTCCAGCACGCGTTCCAGCTTGCTTGTCCACACATCCAGTTCGGGTTCGTGTTCGGCACGTAGCACCAGCTCCACGTTCTGTCCGTGCAGGTAAAGGCCTGGCTGGGAACCGTGCTCCCTTCGTATTTCCTTGATGCCCTAGATGGCCGCCACAACAGCGTCATGGCGCCCGTGCGGGAAAAGGGAATTTGCTCGGTAGGTGAAGAATCCTCTTGGGAGGAAATGAGAAGGCGCAAACTTTGCAAACACTGCAGAGGCGAGTTTTGTGATACCTCAATTGGAATGATAGTTGCACCAGATTGGCTTCTGTCGTCTGTGAAGAAACTGAGGCTCGGTTCAGGCAAGGTCTTGAGAATGAACCACCTCCGCTTCCAGACTCTGAGCACAAGTTATCCCATATCACTTCGAATCTGTCATTCTTGCTGCTTGCGTGCTTGACACGAGAGTCGTGCACCAAACCGAAGATCATGGCTGTAACAGGACAAGGCGGGAACTCACCGTGCCTCGCGCACGAAAAGCCAGCCAAAATGCCCGGCATCGTCCCCACGATGAAAGTCGCTACCACGACGATGCGACATCCCGTACCTGGTTTCGAGCTATTCGCAAGAACCAGGTGCCCGTGCCCAGATCTTCTGTGCAAAGACAGAAGAGTTATATGTAGATCCACAGCACTGGGAGGGATTGGGTTTGCCCAGCGTTGAGGCCGATCCCGGCCTCAGAAGGGTCTCCGGGAGACCCTTCTCCGCTACAGGGAATGCCCTCGGGACAGCCCGAGCATAACCTGTTCCAGAGAATAACCTGTTGTCAGGGGCGGGGGCGCGGCGGCGGTGCCCCCGGCCTCGGCCGCGGCTCTCCCGGGCGTGGGCCCGGTGCTGGCTCCTCAGTCTTCGGTTGCGTTCGCGGCCCCGGTGGTGCAGGCGGTGGCGGTCTCGGCGGGCGGTGGGTCGTGTGCAGGTGTGCTGGTCGGTGCAGGGTGAGGAGGCTCCCGGCCGTGGTTTTTCGCGGTCTGGGTTGTGGTCTTTCCCCGTTTTGGGGGTTTTGCGTGCCTATCGGTTTGGTTTGGTCGTATGATATCCGGTCTGTACGAGGTTATTCAATACACTCTCTCTCGCACACACCTGTTGGACTGATTCATCTCTTCATTCAGCTCTCCGCGCTGGGTTGGTTTCCCCCCCCTCTAAGGTTTTTGCGTGCCTATCTGGTTTGGCTTGGATGTTTGGTGCCCGGTCTGTACAAGATTATTCAGTACATCCTCTCTCTCTCTCCGTGCTGCGTGTTTCGCTTTGCGGTATGTTACTATTGTCAGTAAACGGATATTTACTTTTTGTGTATTCGTGGCTCTGCCCGTGGGCCCAAATTTTGTCCCGGTAGTTGAAGTTGTGGCGGTCCAAATTTACGTCCCCATGGCTGATGCGGACGCAGCGGCTTTCGCAGACGCCCGAGAATACCCTTGATATCCGTGTACTGAAAAAAGCCACGTTATCAAAGAGGAAGCCGCACGCAGCGCGACATCCATTCAACAAACGGAAATCAAGCATGTGACTCGAATTTGGCTTCCGGCCGTGATTTTTTGCGGTCTGGCCGTGATTTTTCGCGGTCTGGGTTGTGTTTTTCCCCCTTTTGAAAAAGAAGAAAAAAGGGGAAAAAACATTTTTTGCGTGCCTTTCTGCTTTGTCTTGGTCGTAAGGCACTTGGTTTGTACGAAACCATTCAACACACCCACTCTGTCTTTCCCTCACTTAACTACAAATCAGCAAAAAAATGGCAAAATTTGCTCATCAATTTGCTAGCGGTCGATCAAAAACACTTGTCTGACTAGCCAAAAACGTTTAAACATTTTTGCGATAAGAATCCCAGCTGTGACGTGCGATTGCAGAGCCAACTCGGCGCGTGCCTTGATTCCAATTCTTCATTTACCAGATTTTGATTTCTGACAAGATCCTTTGAACTCTAGTCGTCTGCCGTGGGCATCGAGGCCGATGGCAGGGACATGCGATACAGTCTGAGGCCGTCCCAGGTCCCCGACGCGCGCCAAAGGAGCAGACCCGGCCAGGAAAGCGAGGCCTCGACCGCGTCCCGCACTTGCTTGGGCACTTGCAGGTGCTCCACTCGCCATCCTGACTCTTTTGCGCGCCTCTGCCACCGAATGACACATTCGCAAGTCAGGCGCAGTCGTAGCCCACTGCATGACTGGGCCCGCAACACGCTTCCGCTGGCAGGGTGTCTAACAGAAGCCAAATGGACCTCAAACGCCTCAATCGCGGGATCTAGGAGGAATCCGCTGGCAGCTGCTCCCACGCCCACCCCCACTTGTGCGCTGAGGGCTGCAACAGCTCCTCCGGAGAAGCGATCGACCAGGATGAGGTGCGCCTGCGTGCCCGCCCCATGTAGCCACGGGTGAGAGAGGCAACAGGAGAGATCGTCCAAGACTGAATTTCACCCTATGACGAGTGCGACAAAAGACCGTTGCTCTGCGATGCATGTGGGGGCATGCCTGTGCGTTTGGACTGTGCCGGACAACGTGCGCAAGAGCTTCGAGAAGACCAGCCCCACAGCCGCCCACAGCACCGGAGTAGACAAGGTCGGCGCCCAATACGTGCGTTACCCGACGCAACTCTGCTGTGCTCAATGGAACCTCTTCCGCGGTGTCTGAAACATTCCACCTTGCAAATACGCAACCAGGTAGCTCTTTGAGACAGATTTTGTCGAATTCAAAGCCGCCAGGTGCCAAATCCATCGAACGGTCTCCACCGACTGCAATAGACAGGGGCCATTCCCCTACATGGGTGATAATTTTCTCTTGGCAGGTTCGTACCTGCGCACCAGGACGATATCATCCACTCCGTTACGGCGAACATTTTCCTGCGCCAAACGCGTGTTCTGAGAAGTGGCAAGTGTTTTGTAAGGCGCTCAGGTGTTCTGCAATGCCACTATCGAGTGACAAGACCGAATCGTGACTTATTTTCCGGATCTAAACTGAGAGGTGGCTGGCACAAGATGCACATTCAGATTTGAAATCCCCTTCCGACAGCAGTCCGTTGCAAAGATTTTGCGGCCTGAACTCCCCTCCGCGCCTTGCGAATGACTTCTCCGCTCTCGCTCAGTGAGCCCAAGGCCCACAGCCGTCGTGCCACAACCGCTCCCAATTTCCACAATGTCCCCTGGCGCTATGTTTCCCTCGTTCGCGAATTCATGCTCAAGCGCCCGAAAACCCGCAACGGTTTCTTCATGCAGGGTCCACTCCAGCAGGACACGTCCTGCATGTCGCGCATGCGATGATGAAGGCACGGTAGCGATGCCCCCCTGGATATGCTAATCCACTTCGGCCACTAGCATTTTCAAGCGCAAGGAATACCCAAGCGTCGCTCCCAACTTGCTAAGCTCGATGGTGAGCGTACCTGCAGGCCAAATCATGCAGCTGACCGGCGGCGCTCGCTTGACGCAACTGAGCACCATGACAGCTCGCTCTTCTCTGCCTCGCTGCGGATCCGATGAAGAGGTTCCCCTGAGCCCTCTTAACGATGAGAAACGCATAGTCTCATTCGACTGCGGAAATGCCGCTGCGCGCACACTCACTGTAAGCAATCAAATGCACTTGATCAATATTCAGGACATGAAGTCGCAGCAGGACAGTAGTACCTGCGTAGACACTCCATGCAGCTCCGGCCCCTGTCGCGACGAGCGTTGCGCCGTATGAAAATGCCGTCCCGAACCCCCGCGGCAGCATGCTGCGTCCAAAACCTGAAAGCAAAATAAGTTTTACATTTTCTCAGCCCCCCGTTCCACGCCACGCACTGGGGCGAGTAAGACGATCACTGCAGGGCATGGTGTACAGCGAGACACTTTCCCTCCTTCTCGCCGCATCTGTCCTCCTCTCATTTCCTGCCCACCCTGTCTCGCACTGCTCTAGCCCGGGAACGTTCGAATTCCTGTGTCTTCGGGGAAAACCCTCTGGGCCCAGGTCCGGCAGAAGCTGCTCAACAAGACCGAACCTAGACCGCATCTTCTCCAGCGGCGAGCGATTTAGCACGCGAAGGACCACGATTAGTCGTGACAATGGGTCACGCCACTCCTCCGTGGATTTCATTACGCAAGCCCGCCGGGTAGTGGGACTTCGCGGGGGCCTCGGGGATGGTGGTGAAGTGGCGGGCCTTCTTCCGTACTCTCTGGTGGACTGCCAGAGGGCGGGGATCGACGAAGTCATGTCAAGAGCTCGAAATTATTACGACGATGGTGACGGATCAGGGGGGCCTTGGAGGGCTGTTGTGTACGACGCTCACTGGCGCGATGTACTCTCAATGGCGATCCGCCCGTCGGATCTCAGGTTTCATGTCTCTTGCGATCCAATTCTTGTGTCTGGTCCTGGCTGCATTCCAAATTTGGGCCAGAACAGAGTGCTCATACGTGCCTCACTGTTGGCCTGGGTGCGCTGCAGTCTGCACGGTGCTATCGTTCACTACCCTTTCGTGGGCGAGCGCCTTCCGATCATGAAGCTGCCAGGGGTTGTTTTCCTGCGACCCAGCCTTCAGTCTATGTCTGCGCTGGCGGAACACATCTCATCCCCGGATTGTAATCTTACTTCTCTGCACATTTACACGTCTGGGCTTTCGAACAAGAAACAGTACGCATGCCCAACACGATAATCTGCATGGCGCAGCTCGGTCTCAGCATGTTGCCCGGTCCTCGACAGCTGTGCAAGGCTATATGCCCCCTCATCGTGGTAAAATGACCGCCGACAATCTGACCTGGTGCATCGCCGGCAGGTGGGCACCGCTTTTGGCACTCGGAGGCGAATTCTGGGAGGAACGTGTAGCGTCTGCGTGCGACGTTTGTCTCGACTACATTGCACTTGAGCCGCGCCTCTTCACGCTCGGCATCAGCGACGCTTATCGGGCCTTGCATCATGTCTCTCAGGAGCGCAGTAACCAGACGGGTCGCGGGAAGGTGAGAGGGGGCGCTGAGCGCGACCTAGAAGTGCTCTCGCGCGTGGTGGAGGGCCTCTACAACGTGCTGTCCACTTGCCACCTCCGTCCTATCATCCGCGCCCAGCGCGGTCTCCGGCCCGCCCTTACTTTTAATATGCCGAACCGAGATGGACTCTTGCAGTTTGGTACTGGTAGCATGCTGTGCTCGTGCATCCATTTCGCAAGTGAGCGGCGTGGGGCGGGCCGCAGGGACGGCTGCAGAACCTGTTGCAATCAGGCTTGAGCGAAGAATCCGTGCGCGCCTTGCAGCGGACCCGCACGCCTTTAGCCCCTCCGATGGCACCACAATCACGCAAGCGCGGCCACTCCTTGTGATTGCCGACCGCACCATCGATCTGCCGGTAACGCTCCCCACAGGAATATGCCGTTGCGCGGCCCGAACGCAATTCGGGCCGCCTATCACACGCGATGTGGGTGTTCAGGTGATGCTGCACCACGCGAGCGACTACCAGTCGCTTGCGCTCGACTGCCTCAATTTGCGTATGAATCGCGTCACGCTTTATGAAGATGAGGACACCAGGGAGGAAGATGGGGGCAGTACGAAGTCAACTTCTGCCCACGAAACGGTCACATCTGTCAGCATTAGACACCGGTCGTCGTGCTGTGGCGCGCAGTTTGGTGCCATTGCTATGTGAATGGGCCGGGAGCCATAGAAATCTCTAGATGAGCTTCTGATTTTCAATGGGGAATAGATTGCGGAGTCGCGCGGGGGGAACATCTCTGAGGGCAACGCGACGCGACATGTTTTGCGGGCCACCACATATCCCCTCGATAAGGAGGTACTTTCCACAGTGTTGAGCATTCGCGTTTGACAACGTTAGATGCTTCATAGATGGTGCGCGTGCAGCCCCGAGCGAATATCACAGTGTTTTTCGGCCTCGTAACTCGTGAACACGGCGGGGTAGATGGACTCCTTTTGGTCCGCGTCGGCCCAGGAAGCGCTGCCGCACGCGGTCTCTCGCCTTCAGGAATCTCTCACAAGCCAATTTCGCCAAGTGCAGGGCAGCGATACAGGAGACAGCATCTCTGCAGGAGAGGGCGTCGGCGCGGGCAAGTCCGATGCGCAGCTCGTATTTGAGAAGCGTGCACTAGA
>Ga0209335_10005315_pt1 | contig 11884 bp, 10 predicted proteins | sample COG_09_FD_184753 | JGI IMG/M metagenome (GOLD analysis project Ga0209335, IMG submission 184753) | Pelagic Microbial community sample from North Sea - COGITO 998_met_09 (SPAdes) (version 2) | ecosystem: Environmental > Aquatic > Marine > Neritic zone/Coastal water | place: Helgoland, sampling...
GATAATGAATAACTTAATATTAGATGCCACTAGCGATAAAATTTTTTTAACAATCATTGTTAATAAAAATATTTATACTTGCAGTCATGAAAATAGTAAAATTAATTTTGAAAAATTAATGATTTTAATTAATGAATTTTTAAAAAATAGTAAATATTCTTTAGACAATATAGATATTGTTTATGTTAATAGAGGACCAGGCAGTTTTGCTGGCATTAGAAATTCACTTTCAACAGTTAAAGCTTTATTCTTGACAAAAAAAATTGATTATTATTGCTTTAGTTTTGAGGATTTCAAAGAATCTAAAAATACTAAGTATGCTGATGTACCGCAGTTATGTAAGAAATATAATATTAAAAAGAATTTGATTAATCCTATTTATTTAAGTTAAAATTAAATATGTCAGAAAATATTGAACAAAAGTGTTTAGCAAAAGGAGTTAAACTCACAGAACAGAGAAAAATTATTGCTAAAATAATGTCAGAATCAAATGATCATCCAGATGTAGACGAACTTTACAACAGAGTTTCAAAAATTGATTCTAAAATAAGTATTGCAACAGTCTATAGAACAGTAAAACTATTTGAGGAGTCTGGAATTTTAACAAAACATGAATTCAAAGGAGGAAAAGCAAGATATGAGGAATTGAATGAAGGCCACCACGATCATTTAATAGATGTTAAGTCGGGAGAGATTATAGAGTTTGTCGATGAAGAAATTGAAAAGTTACAAGAAAAAATTGCAGAAAAATATGGTTATAGTCTAGTGGATCATAAATTAGAATTATATGGGGTTAAAAAAAAACCTTAACTTAATGCTAAAAAAAATATTTATTAAAACTTTTGGATGTCAAATGAATGAATACGATTCTAATCGTATATTTGATACAGTAAAAAAAATAGGCTTTGAAAAAACAGATAAATATGAAGACGCGAATTGTTATCTTTTAAATACTTGTCACATTAGAGACAAAGCAAAAGAAAAAGTTTATCATGAAATTGGAAGAGTAAAAAAAATTTTTAGATTTAAAAAAAAACCTATAGTGATTGTAGCTGGATGTGTTGCTCAAGCTGAAAATCAAGAGATGTTAAAGAGAGAACCTTACATAGATATAGTTATTGGACCTCAATCATATCATAAAATAAATGATACAATAAAAAAATATATAAACAAAAAGATAAAGGATGAAGAAACCGAATTTGATACAGCCTCAAAATTCAATTATTTAGGTAAGATTAAAAATAAGAACAGTAAAGTATCATCCTTTTTAACAATTCAAGAAGGGTGTGATAAGTTTTGTCATTTTTGTGTAGTTCCGTACACACGAGGTCCCGAATACTCCAGGCCATTTGATCAAATTATAAATGAGGCTAAAGAGATAATTCAAGGTGGCGCTAAAGAAATTATTCTTCTAGGGCAAAATGTTAATGCATATAGTTACAAAAATAAAAATAAAGAATTCAGATTATCTGATTTATTAGCAGAGCTGGAAAACCTTAATGAACTTGAAAGAATTAGATATACCACATCACACCCTAAAGACATGACGGACGACCTAATAAATTTTTATAAAAAATCAAAAAAAATAATGCCATTAGTTCATCTTCCAGTACAGAGTGGATCAAACAAAATTTTAAAACTAATGAATAGAAAACACACCATTGAAGAATATTTACAAATTTATGAAAAGCTAAAAAAAATCAATTCAAATATAGAATTTTCAAGTGATTTTATTATTGGTTATCCAAACGAAAATGATGATGATTTTAATTACACAATGGATTTAATTGAAAAAGTAAGATTTATTAATTCTTATTCATTTATTTTTAGCCCAAGACCAGGTACTGTAGCTGCTGATCTAGAATTGGTTGATAAAAAAAAATCAAAAGAAAGATTAGAGAAGATTCAAAAAAAACTATCTAAAAATCAAATAGATAAAAATAAAAATTTAGAAGGTAAGATACTTAATGTCTTGGTTGAAAATAAAATGAAAGACGGAATTAAATTATTTGGCAGAACTGAATATATGACTTCTGTAGTTTTTGATGGCGATTCAGAATGTATAGGTAAAATTGTGCAAGTAGAGATAATAAGAAGTAATCAAAATAGCCTGTTTGGTATGTTGAAAAAAAATTATAAAAAAAAGGTAGCTTAAAAGTTGAATAATCTGGCCCCAAAAAAAATTAATTCCACTCTAAATTTTGTATATTCTGATAATAATTCTTTGAGTGTTATATTCCAAGACAATGATTTATTGATGGGAGTGGTTGGAGAATTTAATGAAAATTTAAAAGATCTCGAAAAAATCACCAATACAAGTTTATACTCTAGAGGAAATTCTATCTTGATAAAATCAACACCAGAAAAAAATGAAATTACAAAAAATGCTATTAAATTTTTAGTTAATCAATTTATAAATAATGGCAGTATTGAAAAAAAAGATATAATCTCTTCAATAGATAAATTTATGATTGAAGAAAAAGTAAAAAATAAAAATGTTTCAGACATAATTAAAACTCCTAAGAAATCAGTTATTCCAAGATCAGAAAAACAAAAAGAATATGTAAGAGCCTTAAGGCAAAGTGATATTGTTATATCAGCAGGTCCTGCAGGAACAGGAAAGACATTTTTGGCTGTCGCAGTTGGTTTAACGTTATTACTTGATAAAAAGATTGAAAGAATTATTTTATCAAGACCTGCTGTGGAGGCTGGTGAAAGATTAGGTTTTTTACCTGGAGATATGAAGGAAAAAGTAGACCCTTATTTAAGACCATTATATGATTCTTTGTATGATCTTTTCGATTTTGAAAAAATTCAAAGAATGATTGAGATTGGTGATATTGAAATAGCACCTTTGGCATTTATGAGGGGTAGAACTTTAAAAAATTCTTTTGCAATTTTAGACGAGGCACAAAATGCAACTGACACACAAATTAAAATGTTTTTAACACGTATAGGAGAAAATTCAAAAATAGTTATAAATGGTGATCCATCACAAATAGATTTACCTCATAAAAACATGTCTGGATTAAACAGATCTAAAAAGTTATTAGGACACCTTAACGAAATTTCTGTAGTTGATTTTGATCACTCTGATGTTGTCAGACATCCTCTAGTCTCTAAGATTGTAAAAGCATATTCAGATCAGGAAAATGATTAACGTAGATGTAGTTTCAGATTGTAAACTTTGGAATAAAAAAATCAAAAAAAGTGATATATTTTTTAACACTTTGGCAAAATTTTTTCCAAAGAAATATAAATTTATTAAAAAAAAGGTAAGCCTAACAGTTTTACTTTCAAATAATAAAAATATTAGGAAATTGAACAAAAAATTTAGAAATAAAAATAAAGCAACCGATGTTCTATCTTTTCCCTCTGAAAAAAAACTCAATATAAAGAAATCATCTTATATTGGAGATATTGTAATCAGTTATGAGTTTATTAATAAACCAAAAACTTTAAATGCTCTAGAGTTTAAAGACAAAGCAATTAAGATTTTTATTCATGGTTATCTTCATTTACTGGGTTATGACCATGTCAAATTTGAAGATTTTAAAAAGATGTTAATAGAGGAAAAAAAAATTTACAAAACTATTGAAACAAAGATTGCAAAATTTGTTTAAAAAAAATTCTTATAATTATCTTTATATTATTTTTTTAGGAGCAATAAGCTCTTATAGTTTGCCACCATATAATTATTTTATAATAAACTTTATTACGTTTTCTTTATTTTTTGTTTTTATTTATAATAAAAAAAAAAAAACATCTGACAATAGATCTTTCTTTCAATATGGTTGGTGCTTTGGATTTGGGTATTTTTTATTTAGTTTATACTGGATAGCAATTTCATTGACCTTTGATCAGGGTTTTAAATTTTTAATTCCGATTACTATAATTTTATTACCAGCCTTTTTAGCAATATTTTATGGTTTAGTTACATATATGTTTTCTGTTCTTTACTCAAAAAATGTAATTAGTTCTTTTTTTATCTTTTCAATTTTATTTGGTACAATTGAATTAATTAGAGGTTCCATATTTACAGGTTTTCCTTGGAATTTAATTTCATTTAGTTTTTCAAATAATATTTATTTCATTCAAATTCTTTCCATTATTGGCACTTATTCTTTTAACTTAATTTGTATTTCCTTATTTACTGTTCCTGCCTTATTTATTTTAAGAAATTCTATAAAAGAAATTATAATTTGTTTTTCATTCATTTTACTTTCTGCATCATTTTTAATATTTGGAAAGATTAAAAGTGATAATTTTGATACTCTAAAAAGTATAAAAAACTCTTATACAATTAAGGCGATCTCATCAAATATTAGCTTGGATAGATTTTACTCTAAAAAAGATGAGCTAAAAATAATTAATGAACTTATAGATATAAGTACACCAGAAAAAAAAGAACCAACTATTTTTTTATGGCCAGAAGGGATTATTCCAGACAGCTATTTAAGCGAGATGAACATCTACAAAGATGTATTTTTAAATAAATTTGGAACTGATGATTTGATTATTATGGGGCTAAATAGCATAGAGACACAAAATGATAAAAATTTTTTATTCAATTCAATGGTAGTATTTAATAATAATCTAGATATTGTCTCAAGCTACAACAAAGTTAACCTAGTACCATTTGGAGAATTCACTCCTTTTGAAAGCATTCTTAGTTTAATAGGCTTTAAAACAATAACTAACAGTTACCAATCTTTTTCTAGTGGAAAAAATAGAACCCCACTTTTTATCAAAAATAGAATGATTGATTTAAATTTACTTCCTTTAATTTGTTATGAAATAATTTATTCAGGTAAATTATCTAAGGATAATAGTTTTGATTATATAGTTAACATTTCAGAAGATGGCTGGTTTGGAAATTCTATTGGTCCTAAGCAACACTTTGCTCACGGCATATTTAGATCTATTGAAAGTGGCAAATATATAATTAGGTCTGCAAACAATGGAATTTCTGCAATTATAAATCCTACTGGTTTCATAGAACAAAAAGTAGATTTTGGATTAACAGGATATGTGGAACTATCTGAAATTAGATTAGTAAAATCTACTCCATTTATGTTATTTGGTAATAAAGTCTTTTTAGCGTTAATTTTAATATATATTTTTTTAATTTTTTCATTTAATAGAATTAACCATGAGTAATTTAAAAAATTTTTTATTTACTAGTGAGTCAGTTTCAGAGGGTCATCCCGACAAAGTATCTGATCGAATATCAGATATGGTAGTAGATAGTTATCTTGCTGGAGATCCTTTTTCTAGAGTTGCATGTGAAACGTTAACTACGACAAACAAAGTTGTTCTTGCAGGAGAAGTAAGAGGTCCAGAAATCAAAAAAGAAGATCTTATTCAAAAAGTGAGAAACTGCATTAAAGACATTGGTTATGATCAAGATGGATTTACATGGAGAGAAGCAACAAAAATTGAAAGTCATCTTCACTCACAATCTGCTGATATAGCAATGGGTGTAGATTCTGCTGGAAATAAGGATGAGGGAGCGGGAGATCAAGGAATAATGTTTGGATATGCATGCAACGAAACAGAAGAGTTGATGCCAGCACCCATATATTATTCTCATAAAATTTTAAGACTTATGGCCGAAGACAGAAAGTCAGGAATATTAAAAAATATAGAACCAGACTCAAAAAGCCAAGTTACTTTTGAATATATTGATGGAAAGCCAACTAAAGTTAAGTCAGTTGTGATATCTTCTCAACATTCTGCAGATATTGATCAGGCAAAAGTAAGAGAATTATTAACACCCTACATGTTAAAATCTATTCCAGAAAAATTTTTAAAAGATTTTGATGAAAAAGAATTTTATATTAACCCAACTGGGAACTTTGTAATTGGAGGGCCAGATGGAGATTGTGGTTTAACTGGTAGAAAAATTATTGTTGATACCTATGGTGGAGCAGCACCTCATGGTGGTGGAGCATTTTCTGGGAAAGACCCAACTAAAGTAGACAGATCAGCAGCTTATGCCGCAAGATATATTGCAAAAAATATTGTTGCTTCTAATATTTCAGAAAAATGTTTAATTCAATTAGCTTATGCAATCGGAGTTTCCAAACCTTTATCTATTTATGTAGATTTGTTTGATAATGATTTGGAAAAAAACAAATTTGTTTCTGAAAAAATTTCACAGAATTTTGATTTAAGTCCAAGAGGTATTAGAGAAATGCTAGACCTAAACAAACCAATTTACGAAAAAACAGCAGCTTATGGACACTTTGGAAGAATCTCGGAAGCTGATGGGTCATTTTCATGGGAAAAAACAGATAAAAAAGGTATTTTTTCTAAATAGTTCCTATTGAATTAAAAAAAATTCTTTATATATTGCCCTTACATTATTGAAATTACAAAATGGGCTCTAGCCCATTTTTTTTTGGAGCAAATAAAATTATGTTAAATAGAAGATCTGACAAATTAGAACTATTAAGAATAGCTGAGGCAGTAGCTTTAGAAAAGTCTATAGATAAAGAGTTAATTATTGACTCGATGGAAACAGGAATTGCAAAAGCTGCTAAATCTAAATTTGGGCAAGATAATGAGATTAAAGTTTTAATAAATAGAGAAAATGGGGATATTGGAATTTTTAGAAAATTAATAGTTGTAGAAAAACCAGAAAATACAAACACAGAAATTAATCTTCAAGATGCAGTAACTCTTAATGAAGAAAACAAAGATAAGAAAATTGGTGATGAAATTTTACAACCTTTGCCATCTTTTGATTTTGGCCGAATAGCAGCTCAGACAGCAAAACAAGTTATTAGTTTCAATGTAAGAGAAGCTGAGCGTGAAAGACAATATAACGACTTTATAGATAAAAAAGATACAATTTTAAGTGGTATTGTTAAACGTTTAGAGTTTGGAAATGTAATCGTCGATTTAGGAAGAACAGAAGCAATAATTCAAAAAAATGAAATGATACCAAGAGAAAACATTAAAGCTGGTGACAGAATAAAAGCATATTGTTATGAGGTAAAGAGAGAGCCTAGAGGGCAGCAAATATTTTTATCAAGAGCTCATCCTAAATTTATGGAAAAATTATTTGTTCAAGAAGTTCCAGAAATTTATGATGGATTAATTGAAATTAAATCATCAGCAAGAGACCCTGGAAGTAGAGCAAAAATTTGTGTTAAAGCTGTTGATACTTCATTGGATCCAGTAGGAGCTTGTGTTGGCATGAGAGGGTCAAGAGTTCAAGCAGTAGTCAATGAACTTCAAGGAGAAAAAATTGATATTGTTAATTGGTCTGAAGACCCAGCAATAGTAGTTTCAAATGCATTATCACCTGCAGAAGTTCAAAGAGTAAATGTTGATACTGAAGCAAAAAAATTAGATGTAATTTTAACTGAAGAAAATTTAAGTAAGGCAATCGGTCGTAGAGGTCAAAATGTTAGATTAGCTACAAAGTTATTAAGTTATGAAATTAATATAATGACCGATGCAGAAGACTCAGAAAGAAGACAGTCAGAGTTTAAAGAAAAAACAGAAAATTTTGTAAAAAATCTAGAATTAGATGAAACATTGGGACAATTGCTTGTGGCAGAAGGTTTTTCATCAATTTCAGATATTAAAGATAGTACCCCAGAAAGTTTGATGAAAATTGAAGGTATTGAAAACGATACTGCTATAGCATTAATAGATAGAGCAAAAGATTTTCACCAAAAAGATCAGGAAGATATTACAAAAAGAATTAAAGATTTAGGACTTCAAGATGATCTTATAAATCATAAGGGATTAACTCCAGGAATGTTAGTTACCCTTGGAGAACAAAAAATTTTAAATTTAGAAGATTTTGCTGACCTTGCATCTGACGAATTAACAGGTGGTTATGACATTGTAAAAGGTGAAAGAATTAAAATTCAAGGATATCTCGAAGACTTTGCTTTATCAAAAACTGAAGCGGATGAACTAATTATGTCTGCAAGAAATATAATTTATAAAGATTGAGAAATGAAATATGGACAACAAAAAAACAAAATTAACACTTTCTGGTATAGCCAAGAAATCTATAGAGAACATAGAGTTAGCAAAAACTCAAAGTAAAAACTCAGTTGTAATCGAAAAAAAACCAAGTAAATTTGGTCCTAAAGGTAGCTTTAGCAAATCAACTAACTCAAGATCTAAAACAGCAGCAGGTCTTGCAGGAAACTTTACTTCAAGAGTAACTCCAACACCAAAGCCATCTTCACCGATTACGAATGATTATGAAAAACGTAAATTAGCTGAGCAAAGAGCCACTAGAAGACTTAAGGGAGATACCGGAGATAAAGGAAAGCCTGGCACAAAAAAAAGAGAATTAAAATTGACAGTTTCCAGGGCCTTAAGTGATGAGATTGAAGCACGATCAAGAAGTATGGCTTCATTAAAAAGAGCAAAGTTAAAAGAAAATAGAGAACTTACCAAGGAAGAGATACAAGAAAATCTAAAACCAATTAAGAGAGATGTAAATATTCCTGAATCAATTACTGTTAGAGAGCTATCTAATAGAATGGCCGAACAATCTAATAATGTTATAAAGCATTTATTTGGTATGGGTGTAACTGTTACTATTAACCAAACATTAGCAGCAGACACTGCAGAGTATTTAGTAAAAGAATTTGGACATAATCCTATCAGAGAAACTAAAGCTGAGGAAATAATTCAAAAAATAAAAGAATCGAGATCTGAAAATTTAAAAAATAGGCCTCCAATAGTTACTGTAATGGGTCATGTAGATCATGGTAAAACTTCGGTACTAGACGTTTTAAGAAGTGCTAATGTGGTATTAGGAGAATTTGGAGGAATTACACAGCATATCGGCGCTTATCAAATAGAGCATGAAACTAATAAAATAACTTTTATAGACACACCAGGGCATGCAGCCTTTACTGAAATGAGAGCTAGAGGATCAAAATTAACAGATGTGGTGGTACTCGTTGTTGCAGCAGATGACGGTGTAAAACCACAAACAGTTGAGTCAATAAAACATGCTAAGGCTGCAAATGTTCCAATCGTTGTTGCAATTAACAAATGTGATCTACCGGAGGCTGATCCACAAAAAATTAAAAACCAACTTTTAGAATATGAACTTATAGCAGAGGATTTATCGGGAGATACTTTGATGGTTGAAATTTCTGCAAAAACAAAAAAGAATTTAGACAAACTAGTAGAAGCTGTAGTATTACAAGCAGAAATCTTAGATCTGAAAACTGACTTTGAATCTAAAGCAACAGGAATTGTTTTGGAGTCAAAAATTGATGTTGGTAGAGGAGCCGTTGCAACTGTTGTAGTTACTTCAGGAACAATTAAAAAAAGTGATTTTTTTGTTAGTGGATTAAAATGGGGGAAGGTTAGAGCTTTAATTAATGATAAAGGAAAAAATATTGATGAAGCACCTCCGTCTACACCAGTTGAAATTTTAGGAATTAACGGAGCGGCTAAATCTGGAGATGATTTTATAGTTTTAGAGACTGAAAAAGAAGCTAAAATGTTAAGTGAAAATAGGGCTGACGAAAATAAAACAGCAGGAAACCCATTAACATTTGCAACCCAAGATTCTGCTTTTGCAGCTCAATCAGCTGATGAATTAAATGTTATTATAAAATCAGATGTACACGGATCATCTGAAGCAATTAAAAATGCTATAAATAAAATTACACACGAGGAAGTTAAGCCAAAAATTATTTTATCTGACATTGGAATGATAACAGAAACAGATATTAATTTAGCAAAAGCTTCAAATGCTGTAGTGATTGCGTTTAATGTTAAAGCAACTAAAGAAGCAAAAAAATTAGCTGAAGTCGAAAAAGTAACAATTTCATCATATAATATCATTTATGAAGTTTTAGATTATATAAAGCATAAAATGTCTGGACTTCTTGCACCAGATGTCCAGGAAACTATTAATGGTACAGCTAAAATTTTAGAAATCTTTAAAGTATCAGGAACGGGAAAAGTTGCGGGATCTAAAGTTCTAGATGGAGAAATAGCTAGTGGTGCAAATGCTAGAGTAATTAGAGATGGAACAATAATTTATACAGGTAAGATTAGCACAATTTTTAGAGAAAAAGATCAGGCTAAACAGGTTAGTAGTGGACAAGAGTGTGGAATAACCCTTAAAGACTTTATTGATTTTCAAAAAAACGATACAATTGAGGCTTATAGTACGACTTCTACGGAAAGAATGATATAATGGCAGACAGAATAGGTAAACCAGTATCACAAAGACAATTACGTGTTGGGGAAATGATTAAGCAATCTTTAGGTATGATTTTTGCAAGAAATGAGGCTAAGGTGCCCAATTTAGAAACTAATACTATTACGGTTACAGAGGTAAAAATGAGTCAAGACCTTAAAATTGCAAAAGCGTATGTAATGCCTCTTGGAGGAAAAGATGCGGAAAAAGTTATTAAAAAGCTAAGGGAATATTCTTTTTTAATCAGAAAAGTCTTATCTAAAAAAGTAATTACGAAATATTTACCAAAGTTACTTTTTGCAAAAGATGACTCATTTGAGTACGCAGAAAAAATAGAAAATTTAATAAAACAAACAAATAAATAGGAAAATAAATAGTATGACGAAAAAAGCAGATGAATTAAAAATGCATGAGAAGGACACTGGTTCTTCAGAAGTACAAATTGCATTATTAACAGAAAAAATTGAAACTCTTTCAACACATATAAAACAATTTAAAAAAGACAAGCATTCTTCGGTTGGATTGTTAAGAGCGGTAAATAGAAGAAAGAAATTGTTAGAATATTTGAAAAAAAATAAATTCGATTCTTACAAAAATGTATTAACACAATTAAATTTAAGAAAATAGATAGAAGGAAACGGAAATAAGATGTTCAAAGTATATAAGAAGGAAATTGAAGTAGCAGGAAAGAAAATTAGTTTAGAAACAGGCAAAGTAGCAAGACAAGCAGACGGAGCAATCATCGCTTCATGTGGTGAAACAGTTATTTTGGCAACAGTAGTAGGAGCAAAAAAAGTAAATCCAGATATGGATTATTTTCCACTATCAGTAAATTACCAAGAAAAATATTATGCGGGTGGAAAAATACCAGGTGGATTTTTTAAAAGAGAAGCAAGACCAACTGAAAGTGAACAATTAATATCAAGATTAATTGATAGACCTATCAGACCTTTGTTTCCTGGCGAATTTAAAAATGAGGTTCAATTGTTACCAACAGTAATCTCATATGATAAAGAAAACCAACCAGATATTTTAGCAATTACTGCTTCATCAGCAGCATTAGCTATTTCAGGAATGCCATTCATGGGTCCAGTAGGAGCTTCAAGAGTTGGTTATGTTGATGGTAAATACATTCTTAACCCATCAAAAGCTGAATTAGAAAACTCTACTTTAGATTTAGTAGTAGCAGGAACTAAAGATGCTGTGCTAATGGTTGAATCAGAAACATCAGGCTTATCAGAAGAAATAATGCTAGCCGCAGTTAAATTTGGTCATGAAGGCTTTGTTCCAGTAATCAAAATGATAGAAGAGTTAGCTAAAGAATGTAGAAAGCCAGAATGGATTGTTGAAAAGAAAGATTTATCTGAAGTTAAGAAAAAACTTGAGAGTGAATTTACTAAAGATTTAACCAAAGCTTTTGGAACAATAGACAAGCAAGATAGGTCAAATCAAATTTCAGAAATATCTGAAAAAGCCAAGGAGTTGTTTGCAGACGATGAAAATTATTCGGATTTTAACGTTAATGATGAGTTAAAAAATCTTGAAAAGAAAATTGTTAGAACTGATATTCTTAAGAATAAAAAAAGAATTGATGGCAGAGGCTTAGCTGATGTAAGAGCTATCGAGTGTGAAGTTGGTGTTTTACCGAGGACTCACGGTTCAGCATTATTTACTAGAGGTGAA
>Ga0209335_10005319_pt1 | contig 11877 bp, 10 predicted proteins | sample COG_09_FD_184753 | JGI IMG/M metagenome (GOLD analysis project Ga0209335, IMG submission 184753) | Pelagic Microbial community sample from North Sea - COGITO 998_met_09 (SPAdes) (version 2) | ecosystem: Environmental > Aquatic > Marine > Neritic zone/Coastal water | place: Helgoland, sampling...
GACGTGGCCTCAGGCCGCCGCACAGCGTCACGGAACCGCAGGCCATGAACGGGAATGCCTCGTTTGAGATATCAAACTCGGAATCCACAATCCTCTGCAGCAGTTCGCGCGATTTCGGTCCAGCGATGGCATACTGCGCCCAAGCCTCTGTGGTCGAGATCAGCTGTACGTCCATGTCCGGCCACAAGCATTGACGGGCAAATTCCATGTTTCTCAGAACCGCCCCGGCATTGGCTGTTGTGGTCGTGATGACGAAGTGTTCTTCCGCCAATCGTGCAGCGGTGCCGTCATCGTAACAGGCGCCATCTTCGCGCAGCATGATGCCATAGCGCACCTTACCAACTGCCAGCTTAGCAAAACCATTGGCATAGACCCTGTTCAAGAATGACGCGGCATCCGCGCCCTGAACGTCAATTTTTCCCAGTGTGGTCACATCGCAGATACCCACATTCTTTCGCACGTTACAGGCCTCTCGGTCAGCGGACTGTCGCCAATGGGTTTCGCCCGGTTGCGGAAACCAACGCGCCCGCATCCAGTCGCCGGCAATGTCAAAGGGCGCATTGTGTTCCCTGGCCCATTTGTCAGTCGGGGTTTCACGCGTCGGGTGGAAGTGTTTGCCCACCGTACGCCCGCCGATTGTGCCCAGTGTAACTGGTGTGTAGGGCGGCCGGAAAATTGTCGTTCCCGTTTCGGGGATCGATTTGCCGGTCAGCTCGGCCATTATTGCCAAAGCATTGACATTAGCAGTCTTGCCTTGGTCAGTGCCCATGCCGAGAGTAGTGTAGCGTTTGAGATGCTCGACCGATCGGTAGTTCTCCTGATGTGCCAGCTTAACGTCCTTGACGGTCACGTCGTTCTGCAGGTCCAGCCAGGCCCGGCCCTTGCCATGGGGCACATGGTAAAGTGGCTGGAGGTTATAGGCGCTGTTAACGGCGCGCGGCAGCTTCAATGCGCTGGCGGCGATACCCAGGATTTCCAGTGCAGCCAAGGCTTCTTCCGCCCCGCTGCGCAATGCGTCTTCAGTCGAAAACAGGCCTTTGGCCGCCCCCGCCACCGACATGCCAACTGGGATGTTCTGGCCGGGAACGAAAGCTGCAATACTCTCATTCCAGACAGGCCGGCCGCCCTGGTGGCAGGTCAGGTGGACGTTGGGATTCCAGCCGCCAGACACACCCAAGGCGCCACAGGCTAGCGTTTCCTCGCGGCCATCCGCTTGACGGACCCGGATGCTGCTCAGGCCATGCCGCCCCTTGGTGCCGATAACATGCGCGCCACTGATCAGTCGCACACCCGTCAGTGTCGGCGCATCCAGCCGGGCATCGACGATAGCTGTGACATCAACACCTTTTGCCATCAGGTCTACCGCAGTGCGATGGCCATCATCATTGTTGGTGAAGACCGCCACCATCCGCGCGGGCGTCGCAGCCCAGCGGTTGGCATAGGCCCGCATCGATCCTGCCAGCATCACCCCCGGACGGTCGTTGTCCGGGAAAACAATTGGACGCTCGGTTGCCCCGGCACAAAGGATCGCGCGCTTGGAATATACCCGCCACAATGTCTGCCGCGGCTTGCCTTCCACAGGGGTGTGCAGATGGTCCTGCACCCGTTCGACCACACCGTAAATCCCGTGGTCAAAGGCCCCCATCGCCGTGCTTCGCGGCATTAGGCGCACATTGTCCATCGCGGTTAGCTCGGCCACAGCCTGCTCAACCCATTCGACCGCAGGCTTTCCGTCGACATCTTCCTGTTCGACGTTCAGGCGCCCGCCAAAACGGCAATCTTCATCCGCGAGGATGACGTTTGCGCCTGCACGGCCCGCGGTCAGTGCTGCCATCAGGCCAGCGGGCCCACCCCCAATCACCAGCAGATCGCAATGGAGAAAGCCCTTTTCATATTCATCCGGGTCATCTTCCCCAGACAGGCGACCAAGGCCTGCAGCTGAGCGGATGATGGGTTCATAGACTTTCTCCCAGAAAGCCGCCGGCCACATGAACGTCTTGTAATAGAAACCGGCGCTCAGAATATCCGAGAACAAATCGTTCAGGGCAAGCAGGTCGTAACGTAAGCTGCCCTTGTAGTTCTGTGAGCAAGCAACCAGCCCTTCGTACAGCTCCGCTACTGTAGCGCGTGTGTTTGGTTCCTGCCGGGCTCCACTGCGCAATTCGACCAGCGCGTTTGGCTCCTCGGAACCAGCGGTGAAGATACCACGCGGACGGTGATACTTGAACGATCGACCCAGAAAACGCACGCCATTGGCCATCAGGGCAGACGCAAGCGTGTCGCCCTCATACCCCTGATAGGCACGCCCATCGAAATTAAAGTTCAGTGGCTTTCCGCGGTTGATCAAGCCGCCATTCAAACGGTTGGATTGGGTCATTTACTGCGCCCCTGCTTGCGGGCCACATCGCTGGCCAGTTCGACATTAGTGATTTCATGCGTCACCGTGTTGCGTGTTACGACTAACCACGAGCGGTCGCCATGCTCGTGATACCAAAGCTCGCGGTGCTCCCCGGCTGGATCATCACGCAGGTAGACGTATTCGAAAAACTGATCCATCGCGTCCTCGGCCTGCCAGCCGGGGCGGTCAATCAGGCAAGCATCACCGAGATAGGTGAATTCCTGCCGGTCACGCGGCCCCAAAAGAGGGTGATTGATAATCATTTGACCGCTCCTTACTGCCGGTTCGGGTTCGGGCCTTGGCCCTTTTCATCAAGCAGGTAGCCGGTCCGGAACCGGTCAAGACGATAGGGCTTGGCAAGTTCATGCGGCTGTTCGGTGCTTAGAAGATGAGCAAAGCATTCGCCGGCTGCGGGTGTTGCTTTGAATCCGCCGTAGCACCAGCCGCCGTTCAAATAGAGACCCTTGATCGGCGTTTCGTCGATCACCGCATGGCCATCCATGGTCATATCCTGCAAACCGCCCCATGCCCGCAAAAGACGCGCGCGCGACAGCATTGGGAACAAGGTCACAGCGGCTTCAATCACCGATTCAAAGACCGGCAGGTTGCCCCGCTGCGCGCAGGAATTGTACTGATCCAGGTCGCCTCCCATAACCAGGCCGCCTTTGTCCGACTGCGAAATATAGAAGTGACCTGCGCCATAATTGACTTGGCCGGGAATGATGGGCTTCAGCCCTTCAGACACGAAAGCCTGAAGAACATGGCTTTCGATTGGGGTGCGAATGCCTGCCATGTCCATCACTCGGCTGGTATTTCCAGCTACCGAGACACCAACCTTCTTTGCGCCGATGAACCCGTGGGTTGTCTCAATCCCCAAGACCTTACCTTGCTCAATCCGGAACCCCGTCACTTCGCAATTTTGAAGGATATCTACTCCGCGCCTGTCGGCCGACCGCGCATATCCCCAGACCACTGCGTCATGGCGGGCGGTGCCGCCGCGCCGGTGAAGATAGGCACCCGTGATAGGGAAACGTCCGTCGAAATTCATCGAGGGGTACATCTTGCGCAGCTTCTCAGGCCCCAAAATCTCGCCATCTGTGCCTTGCATCCGCATGATGTTGGTTTTGCGATAGTGGTCGTCCCTCTCCGCGTCGTTGTGGTGCAGGAACAGCACGCCACGCTGTGAGTGCATGACATTGAAGTTCAACTCCCGCTCCATCTTTTCCCACAGGCCAACACTGTGATCATAGAAGCGGGTATTTGGAGGCAAAGTGTAGTCACCACGCACAATTGTCGTGTTACGCCCGGCATTGCCGGACCCAATCCAGCCTTTTTCGACCACTGCGATACTTTTCTCGCCATATTTCGTCACCAGGTAATGTGCAGTGGCCAACCCGTGGCCTCCGCCGCCAATGACAATGATGTCGTAATTGGGCTTGGGTTCCGGATTGCGCCAAGCAGGCTTCCAACCTCTTTGGCCATTCAAGGCCTCTCTGATGACTCTTAGCCCTGAGTACCTCATGGCATTCTTTTCCTTTATGGCACCCAGTTCGTGGAACCGGTCAGTTTCAACGCTGATGGGGGCAATGCCGAATCCCATGTTCTGGAACGCTTAATGCTCATAGTTAATCGATTAACTTTCAATTCGTCAATCGCCTTCAACGCCAATAGAAGTCGCAGTTCAAGTATCGCTTACAGTGCTGGGCGTTCGCCCGGGTGGGCGGACGCGTGCCCGATACTTGCGTATCGGGCGGGTGAACGCGATCAAACGCGACACGCTCTAAAAGGTAACTCAGGCAACCCAATGGCAATCTTGTGCCTGATTCACGAATCGGGACGACTACAAAGCTCTTGAATTGTGGCGATAAGTTTCGCGTCTATGGCACGGTTGGTTGTATCACTGCGGTTGTTGTGGCGCCTTGCGCCCGGCAGACGCGATCCCGGAATTGCCTCGTATTTGTCAAAAAACTTTTCGCAATGGTCCTCCCAACCTTCACCGGCCAGTAGTGATGGCGAAAATGCCAGGAAAAACTCTCCCCCACGGGGAGGGCCACCATCACCGTTGTCGGCATCTTGCGCTTCAAAGCTAAACCGTTCACCGGTCGCACCAGCCGCCAAGAGTTCAACCATCGTTGCAATAGCAGAACCCTTGTGCCCTCCGAAGGGAAGCAACACGCCTTTCAAGATTGCTGCCGGATCGGTGGTTTCATTGCCATTTTCATCCAATCCGGTTCCAAGGGGGACCGAATGGCCATCTCTTGCGGCAATTGCAACATCGCCGCCTGCCATTGCGGAGGTTGCCATGTCGAATACAAATGGTGGTTTGTTTTTCCGTGGCCAGGCAAAAGCGAGCGGATTGGTACCAAATAAAGGCTTGTTTGAACCATGTGGTGCGACATTTGGCATATAACTTACACAAGCCATCCCTGCCAAATTTTGTTCGGCCAATGCCTCAACTTCTGGCCAAAGGGCGGCAAAATGATGCGTGTGGGTAAGAGTCATTACTGCGATACCGAACTCACTCGCTGCTTTCGCCAGCGCTGGAATACCTCGCTCGATTGCCAAGGGGGCATACCCATCGTCGCCATTCGCGTTAACAATTACAGGTGATTTGTTGGAAATCTGCGGATCGGCGGCGCCGTTGACCTTCCCACTACGTAGGGATGCCACATATCCGGGCACCCTGAACAAGCCGTGGGAATGAGACCCGTCTCGCTCAGCAGCAACAACCGTCCGGGTCAGGGCCCCGGCGTTTTGAGGGTCGCATCCATTTTGGGTGAATGCTTCTAGTGCGAGATCATGTATCTCACTCAGCGATAGGTTTACGACGGTCATTAGAAAAGCCTCCTCAGCCGGGCACGGAACGAAATCGAATTGTGTAGCGCAGTATTATTCATGACTTTCTTCTTTTGGTGTCTGGGCCATTGTTTATGGCGGGTGATGTTGCGGAATATCTCAATTCAACGGTCCCAAGTGTTTCGAGAACCGGCGGATGCATGCTGCGCCGAAATCAGTCGTTGGCAATGAGGGTTCTCGGCTGCCGCCAAGCTCAATTCCCAAACGCGCTGCGGCCAGCATCTTTCCATAGGTCAGGAAATGTGGAATTCCCTGCATGATAAAGCAGAGAACCGGCAATAGATCGGCATATAGCTTATCGGCCCGCTCTTCGGTCCCAGCAGTGAATTCAGCGAAAATTTCGCTGGTCTTATCTACCGTATCAATCGCCGGGATCAGCCCACTGGCACCCGCGCGCAGGTTGTCAGGTAATTCCAGTCCGCAGCGACCATTGAAAAGCATCACGCTATCCCCGAGCTCTGACGCGACAGACTCAAGATTGACGGCGTCGCATTCCAGTTTCGCGATGGTGAAATTTTCGTGGTCATTCGCAAGCGCGATCAAGCTCTGGTTGCTTAGTCCGAAGCCAAGGAACTCCGGCGCGTTCTGAATCCCAACCGGGCAATCGACCGCCGAGATAATCTCGGAGAAGAAGCCCACCAACTTTGCATCGTCCATTTTCTGCGAGGGAGGCTGAAGCATCAGTGCCGACGCGCCGCTTTGAATTGCTCGCTTCGAAAACTCAATCTGCTCGGTGATCGTATCGCCATAGACGGTCGCCAAGAGCGGTTTGCGTCCTTCAATGCGCTCCGCGACGACTTCAAGGACCTCGATGCGCTCATCGAATGTCAGCTTCGAGACCTCCGTACCCAGCCCCAGAATCGCCACCCCGGCGGCCTGGGTGCCCAAAGCCGCATCCACCTGACGCCGAAACGGATCCTGGCGCAATACACCGCGATCGTCAAAGAACGCATAGAGCATTGGATAAATGCCGGGCGATACGACCGCAGGTGAATTGTCGTGCAATGCTATCATGTTACCTCCAAACCATTCTTCTTGCCGTAGGCTTCTGCGGCCCGACCAACGGCGTCCTCGTTCAGGGTAAATCCAAGACCAGGGGCGGACATGACCGGAATTTTCCCGACATTTGGCGCCAGATCCGGGCTTTCGACGATGTCCTCTTGCAGGAGCTGCCACATGATCTGATTGCCATCATCCAAATTAGGAACACCCGACGCAGCTTGTATCGAGGCGCAGGTGGTAATTCCGGTCTCCCAAACACCGTGAATACACACGTTGATGTCGAACACCTGAGCTATCGCAGCAACGCGGCGGAACCCAAGAATACCTCCAGTTTCGTGCAGACCCACAGTCAGCAGGCTTGCCGCACCGCTGGCACACATTGCGTGAGCCTCCTCTGGCGTAAATACTGACTGATCTGCTGCAATCGGTACCGAACAGGACTGTTTCAACGCCTTAAGTGCCGGAACGCCGGCAATCGCCGACATCGGCTGTTCAACCATCTCGAGATCATACTTGGCGAGCTTATTGATCATCACCTGGGCCTCCATCAAGTCCCAGGCCTCATTCGGGTCGATCCGAAGTCGCTTGTTGCCAATTGCCTTTCTGACAGCTTCGACATTGGCCATATCTTTATCGTTGGTGTATCCGGCCTTGAGGTAAATCACTTCAAAGCCGTCCTGCACCAACTGACCGGCATGTGCTGCAACCTCTTCCGTACTGTCTCCCTGGACAAACCCCATGAAACTCACCGTGTCATGGATCTTCCCACCCAACAGGGCATGAACTGGCAGACCCACCGATTTGCCAAGTGCATCCCAAAGGGCCAATTCAACACCTGCAAACGCAATATTACCTATTCTTGGATGAGATTGGCTGGCGTAGTGATGTCCAAAATTTTGCGTAAAGAGCTGCTTCATCAAATTGATGATTTGAGTGATGGGCTGCCCCAGCAGGACCGTTTTGGCGGTTAGTAAGAGCGTGTGGATCGCCTCTGGTGACGTCATCGTCGGGGCGGTTTCGCCGTAGCCGACGACGCCCGCATCCGTTTCGATCTCAACCAGGATTGTTGTTTGACCAAGATTCTTGCCCATGGCCCAGACATAGGGTGTCTTGAACTTGGAAAAGAGCGGCGTGAGGCGAATATCTTTTATTTTCATGATCTTGTCTTCCGGTAGGTTTATCTTCGGTCTAGTGTGATCGAGTTACTGCATAGCTGGATGCGTCCAAGGGTGTGGGCTTGCCCATGATGAGATCAGCAAGCAACTCTGCCGACCCAGTGGCGAGGGTCCAACCCAGATGGCCGTGCCCAGTATTGACCCAAAGCCCCTTGCTGGATGTTTCGCCGATATAGGGCAGACCGTCAGCACTCATCGGGCGGAATCCAGTCCACGGCTCTCGCTTGCAGCCGTCAAGCGTCTGCGCAAGGTTGGGGTAAACGGATTTGGTCAGGCGATCGAGTTGCCGGATAATTTTGGGGCTTAGAGTGTCGTCATGCCCGGCGAACTCGGCAATTCCAACAGCACGCAATTTGCCATTTATTGGAACAATCCCGACATGCCTCCCTTCGTCGATAACGGGATGCGAAGGCAGGTCGTTGACGCCGGTTGTATCGTATGTAACCGAGTACCCTTTCACGGGGCGCACCAAGATTGATCTTGCGTCTTTTGCAACCAATTTTCTTGTATTGGCTCCAAGGGCCAGAATGGTATTCTTCGCCCGAATATTTCCGATTGTTGTACGCGCGCCGATGACCCTGTCGCCTGACATCAGCAGTTCATTGGCTTGACAACTAACATGTATTATCTGACCAGAAGCGACGAGGTCATCGCGGAGGATTTGACAGAATTTTCGCGAGTCCGCCACCACATCAGCGGAAAAACGAATTCCGCCTGCCAGCTGCGGGGCCAGCGCTTGAAGGTGCGGCTCAGCCTCAACAGTTTGATCAGGCGTCAGTGCCTCCCAATCTAGCCCGACCTCACTTAGGTGACGATTGGATCTGATCTGGGCTTCCAGACTTGGTTGGTCGCGGTAGATTTTGATGGTGCCACATTTTTTGGCTGCGAATTGGTCTGCGTATCCATTGTAGTATTCCTCAAAGACATCCATGGAGAAGAGAGACAGTTCGAGCAATCGGCGCGTATGGAGTTCGTGCAGATGCGGCTTTGAGTTCTTGAGAAATTGCAGGCCCCATTTGAACAGGGACGGGATAGCTTTTGGCTTGATCCGCAGTGCGGAATTTTGTGTCACGATTGACCTCAAAAGCGTGGGTAATATCCCTGGCGAATTCCATGGCATGGTCTGTGAAGGCACCAGCATCGCACCGTTTGCAAAGTTGGCACCGAGACCGACATCTTCGTTGGCCTCCACCAACACGACCGAGCAGCCGCGTTTGGCCAATCGGTGGGCCGTTGTGATGCCAATCAGCCCACCGCCGATTATGAGCGCGTCCGCTTTCACGGCTTGTCCGTGATATGAGCGTGGGCCGCGAAGTCAAAATTGGCTTTCGGAGCCAGAATTTCAGCAACGACGACCGTCGCCCAGTTTGCAGGAACAGAGTTTTGCATACCAACTTCTTTCTATTCTGGCTGGTGTTTTGGCGGCGCTAGGAGCCGAAGAACATGTTCGGCAACCAAAGAGCGATTCCAGGGATAAATGTGGTGATCAGCAAAGTTGGCAGCCAAGCAAACACGATGAAAATCAGTGTCGGCCAGATCAGTTTTCGAACCGGCACGCCTGTCACTTGCGATCCGAGATACAGAAGCGGTGCCGTTGGCGGCGTGATGTTGCCCATGCCAAGATTAACACCAAGAACTGCGGCAAAGTGGATTGGATCCATTCCAGCCCCCACGGCGATGGGCAGCAGAAGCGATGCGCTGAGGATGATTCCACTGATATCGTCCATCAGCATACCAATCAAAAGCATGACCAGATTGAGCATTAGGAAAATCATTATTTGGTTATCTGAAATGGAATAGATCAGATCCTCGGCGAGGCTGGGAATATCTTCGAAAATCAGGAAGCGACTGGCGATTAAGACTGTGAAGATCATGACCATGACCACGCCGACCATAATCGCCGAATGTTTCATACTTTCATAGAAAGTTTTGAGTGTCAGGCCGCGGTAGACGAAGAAGCCCACCGGAATGGCATAAATTACGGCGACGCCAGCGGCTTCGGTGGGCGTCATGATGCCACCATAAATGCCGCCCAGAATGATCAGTGGCATCAGGATCGCCGGTGTTGCGATGGCTGTCTTACCAGCAAGTGCACGGAAGAAACGGTCCGGAACTTCGGTAACCAGAATCTCGGTATCCTTCCGAAGGATCACGAAATTCACGATGATCAACAGGGTCATAAGGATCAGTCCTGGTACGACCGTTGCGAGGAAACACTCAAGAACGTTCAACTGACCGACCCAAGCATAGAGCAACTGTGCTCCGCTTGGCGGAATCAATAGGCCTAGAGGACTCGCACTGATCACCAATGCGCCGGAAATGCCTGCGGGATACCGTGCCTTGCGCAGATGCGGCATGATGATCGAGCCGATGCAGGTCAGTGTGGCGGCACCGCTGCCCGAGATTGCGCCGAACATCGCACTGGCCACGACCGAGGCAGCACTTAGCCCGCCGCGGAGATGGCCGAACATAAGCTCTGCAATCTCGACAATCGGCTTTGCAATTTTGCCCCGCTGCATAATATCGCCAGCCATGATGAAAAGAGGAATGGCCAGCAGGATAACTGAATTCATCTTCCAGTGGCCCGTCGCGAAGAACCCAGAGACATCGTACCCTCCGGTATAGGCCAGAAGGATCAGCACACCGCCAAAGGCCAATGGAACCGAGACGCCGATTGCCAGCAGGACGCAGATAAGGATTATGGCGATGAGGATTACCATGTCACAACCTCCTCCTCATCGGGCTCTGCCCGTCGCGCATTCTCCATGGCCTCGGCATATCGATCGGGGCCCACGCGCAGCATCAGGAAGATCGACAAGGCGCTGTAGAACGTCATAAACACGAACCCCACGAAAATTCCAAAGCGTGGAACAATAAACGGAATCTTCAGGGCGATGGTGGTTTTCCATCCAGGATATGCCGCGATCTCATCCGCAATCATCAGCCAAGCCCAGTAAACAAGTACCAGCGTTATCGACAACTCGATGATCTGGATCACGAGCTTGCGAAGCCACAGCAGTGTTGAATTTTCGGTGACTGTATCAAGAAGATCGGCGTTGATCTGTTTGTCGTAATAAGTGCCAAGCGCACTGCCCAGGAAGAAGATCCAGAAGCAGATTGGCATGAGCCATTCTTCGTAGGCAAAAAGATCGCGTTCCAGAACATAGCGAAACAGCACTACGAAAAAGAATGTGATCGGCAGTATCGGGAGAGCGACGCTCACCAGGACCGACTTGATCCGAACCATCAGCCGAACGAACCGGCTCAGACCGGGTGGCAATGCATCTTCAAATAGTACCATTTAAAGTTCACTCCCCGTTAAGAGGGGGATGCCAGACAATCACGGCATCCCCAATTTATGAGCAACCTAAGAAAATCTTGGTTAATTGGCCGTCAGTTCGTCGATAAGGTCCTGCCCAACCACGTCAGCCAGTTCCGGCCAAACGTTTTCCTGGATGTGGGCGACCATCGCAGCGCGCTCTTCAGGGCTGTACTCAAGGATTTCCCAGCCGGCTTCTTTCAACTGCTCGACGAAGCCTTCATTGCGCTCCCAGGCTGTGTTGATCGCAACGCTGGCGGCTCTCTCGGCGGCGGCCCGGATAACGTCACGCTGTTCCTGGTTCAGCTTCTCCCAGGACTTGCCACTGGCATAGAATGATGACGCTTCGATAGCCGTGTTCACGGGAATAAAGTATTTCCCAACTCCGGCGGCCGCGAAGGTCGAATAGGCCCATTCCGGCGTACAGCAGATCGCTCCGTCGATGACGCCAGATTGGAGCGCTGGCAGAACCTCCGCCCAGTTCATCGTTGTCGTCCGGTACCCGAGGCTTTCGGTGGTCTTTTTGGCGACCTCTGAACTCCAGACGCGGATGTTCATGCCCTTATCACCGAAACCGGCATAATCGGTAGGTTTTTCGTTCGCTACAATACCGACCAACCCTTCGCCAGTATTGGCAAGATAGACCAGCCCCAGGTCGTCCATGATCCCGCCCAGAATCGTATTCAGCTTGGACTCCGGGTCTCCATAGACCGCTTTCAACTCGTCAAAAGTTGTCACCAACCCTGGCAGGTTCATGAGTTCCAGCCGAGGATCGGCCTGAGCGTAGATGAACGCTTGTACAAGGTCGATATTGCCGCGAATTGCATCTTCGATCAGCTCTTCGCCGGACCCCAACTGTGAGGCCGGGAAATAGGAGATTTTCACGCCTACGTCTGCGTCTTCAATCTCTTTGATCATGTTTTCGACAATCCCGTGGCCAAAGTGGTTGACTGGATAGGTCCCAGCCAATTTCAGCCTGACCGTGTCGGCAAGGGCTGTTGTTGCAAGGAGCCCTGACAACGCCAGACCCGAGACTATACCGAATGCATATTTTTTGAGTTTCATAGTTTTCCTCCTGTTAAAACTGCGCTTGCGCTCCGGAATGCGTAAACTGCGTTCCGTCGGTG
>Ga0209335_10005329_pt1 | contig 11862 bp, 19 predicted proteins | sample COG_09_FD_184753 | JGI IMG/M metagenome (GOLD analysis project Ga0209335, IMG submission 184753) | Pelagic Microbial community sample from North Sea - COGITO 998_met_09 (SPAdes) (version 2) | ecosystem: Environmental > Aquatic > Marine > Neritic zone/Coastal water | place: Helgoland, sampling...
CACTACTTTCGAAAACGGTACGCATCTCTTTCGAAAACGGTACGAAAAAACGACTGTCCTTCTACCATTGACCATACTATCCGCGACGCATACCGTGAACTCACCGGTTGTCTTCAATTTCTGGCGCACTGGTCACGGCCAGATCTCAGTCACGCTTGTGCCCAACTGGCTCGTTTTGCTGAAAATCCAGGACAAGTGCACCTCCACGCCGCCAAACATGCGCTAGCCGATCACATCCTCTGAACCTAACTACCGCCTATTTCAGGACCAAGACATTTCATCCTGTCCGCTAGGGTCCTGAGGGAATCTCAGATGAAACCCATGATGTCGGATGCAATGCCTCGCGTGCCCTGCGACGCAGAAAACCCGAGCATCTGCCCGTAGCTCGCCGGGGGAGCGCCGGTGAAAGTGGTCGTGGGGCGCCGAACAGCGGTGTGGCCCTGCCGGCTCCAGCACAGCGTGAGCGGGCCGGACGCAGCCACGCACGCGCTGCTTAATGCACGCGCTCCGTAACGGATCCATAATGGATCAAACGATTATCAAGATTAGAAAGATATGACTTCGAGGCGGGGCGCCGTCACCGAGCGGCGGACGGGGACGTCGTCGAGGGCGTCGTCGTCCTCCTCACCAAAGTCGAAGATGTCGTGCGCGATGTCGTCGTGCGAGTGCGCGGCGTTGCCCATGCAGCTCACCGACGCGTAGTTCTGCGACTCCCCGTCCATGAAGTTCCTCGTGATGGCATCGCCCGCCGCGGCCTGCTTTCCGTAGAAGAGCGGCGAGTGGTCCGGCCCGGCCATCAGGATCGTCGACATCAGGCTCGAAACGCCGAGATTCTCCATCATGTTGTGCGCCGGGCACGTCGCGCGCGAGATCGTCACCGTGTTGCCGCCCGCTGCCTTGGTGAACCCAGCGCGCGACACGCCGTGGGCGGAGTGCATGCGGGCGTTGTGCGCCTGGCGCCCCGTGGGGTGTCACGAGCGCGCGCACACAGAGACTGGTCTGGCAGTGCGGGCACCGCAGCGTGGCGTGCGCGCCGGTGCAGCATCCCAAAAGTTGATGCCACTCAAGAGGAGTGGGGCGAACCTTGACGTGCGAGTACGACTTCCAGAAGCGGTCGCCGCTGATGTCTGTGGCACCCGACCGGCGCGACGCACGCGAGACGACGGATTGATGCGTGGCGGAGCGGTGAGACACGACCGACGCGCCTCCAGAGGGCACGCGGCGGAAGCTGTCGTTGTCATTCGGGACCCGCCCCTTGAAGGAACCTTTGAACGAGGAGCGAAAAGCGCCGCCCATTGCCGAAGCGCGGTCGCGCTGCACCCCAGTACCGCTATCGCCGCTCAGCGACGGCCAGACCGCGGCTTATACGTGGCGATACTCGTGTGGGACTCGCAGCAGCAGCCGGATAGCGTCAGCAGGGCCCCACGACATATCGAGGGCCCAGTGCCCTAACGACCACGGGAAGTCCGTGCTCCTGGCCCGCTCGCAGCAAATACAAATACGCTATAGCAGGCGGGTTTGTACGGAAAGGTTCGGCAGGACCTCGAGGTCTTCGAGATCGTCCCTGTCAGACCCAGCTTCGGACAGATCCTCGTCGTAAAGATGTGCTGTCTGCACAAAGCCCACGTGGTTCGCGTGGCCCGCTCCGCCGAAAATCATCGGCACATCGCCATCAAGGGAACCAATCTGAATGATGGAACTCGGCTCGGGTGAGTTTTACATCTTCGGGCGCGCTGGGGCATCTGGGACCTTGCAGAGAGGATCTCGGCGCCAGCAAGCAAGCCCCGCAAAGGGCAGCACTTGCGTTTTGCAGGCAGCCCCCAGAGGACGCAAATAAGAAGGGTGGCCAATTGCCTGGATCATTGGTTTCGTGATATCCGTCATGTTGGAAGTATCGCCTGTCTCTGTCGCCGGGGGCACAGTCAGCTGGGGAAATCGGGAGCAACTGCTATGCTCTGTTTTTTCCCGTAATCCCCCCACCCACTTCCAGCTCTCATCCCCAGGTGCTTAGACCACGCGCAATGAAATCCACAGCGCACAACTCGACCACCCCGGCGGGCATACGGGGGGCTGCACCTGCTCTCGCGCCGCGAAGATAGATGCTCCAGAACAGACGGGGTCCTCTGGTCACGCTACTTTGGTCCCCTCGCCCAACACGCCCGCCAAATACTGTATGCACTCCCGGTAGGGACCCTCCCCTGCAAATCCCCGATTTCGAACAGACGAAAAAGGTTTTGGGTCCGAAATCGGGGGTCTCCCTCCCTGAGCGGCGCAGCGGAATTGGTGCGAAAAGCCCCCCAGCTGCCTCGAGGCCTAAGGCCGCCCGCGGCAAAAAATACGATTCAAGCCGGACAACCCTACATCCTCCCGGAGCGATGCACCGTTCCATCTTCGCTTGCGCCCTCCTCGCCATGGTGGCCACGCCGGCCACTGGTTTCATGACCGGATCGGCTCGCCTTGCTGCCCCAATGAGCCTTCGTCCGGCCACCGCCTGCGCCCAGCGGGTACGCCCCGCGCGTCCCGCCGATCTGAAAAGGAATCCCAGCACGCCCGGTGGGATGCGCGAGTCGGGGCGGATGGGAAGCGAAGCTCAGGGGTGGTGCACTGCCTGATTTATTTCGACCCATCGTTCGGCATACTGGGCGTGCAGTCGATCACCCGTTGATTGCGATTTCTGGGCGATACGCCCGGATCCCCCGGAGGTGCACGCTCATGCGGGGTGTGGGCTTCATCTCACAGGCTGGCGCCCTTCGCATGGCCGACGGCCCCGAGCCGGCGGATCTGGGTCTCATCAAGCCGCTTGTCGAGGGCAACACCGAGGTACGTCAATCATCCGAGACGCCCTTGGCCCCCGGCCACTCTGCTGGTGATGCGTCTACTGAGTGATCCAAGTCGGCATACTGTCACGTGACAGCAACATGCGATAGTCACCGTCGGCCACTTGACTTTGCGTGGTTCTGACCTGATTTGTGGAACGTGTTCGCCCATTTACGGCCATGGGATTACCCGCAGCACAGCGCCAGGGTCCTGGGATCCGCGCGACAGAGGAAGTCTGAGGATTTAAGCCAGGCGGCGGTGCGGCAGGTTGAGCGGGCGTTCCAGTTCCTGCAGCGCACGGATTACATCCAGGAGCGCGAGGGCTACCTAATGGGTGAGGTTATCGCTGACGGCATCATCCGCGAGGTGCCTCTTTATGCTGTCTTGCGCCCTTTGTCCCGACCTTGGACTGGACCGCTAGGATCGCCGGTGTGGAGATGCCACGCTGTGGCTTTGGTCACCGACTTGATGCGCTCCCTAACATCTGTGACCTTCTTCTCTCTGCAGGTTGGCTTCACCGAGTTTGCGGAGAAAATCAACGGCCGCATTGCGCAGGTTCGCACCTGCTTCCAGTCTCACATCCCCTGGTCTGGTGCTCTTTTCACATGCCATGTGTGTGTGGAGCGCGTCCGTGACCTGTCAAGTGTCCGTGACCATGGACGTTGCCCCCAGCTCACGGTAGGATGAGCTGGCCAGGCTGGCCGTTACTGCGGCTGGTGCACGAGCGCGAGGTGGAGCTCTGAGCCCGTTCGAGGATGTGCAGGTTGCCTTCATCATTGGGCTTGGGGAGACTTTCAACGGCGACATCCTTACGCAGCTGGCGGAGCACCCTGTCAAGGCCATGATCCTCGCTGGCTTCATCACTGCCGCGTCCCTGCCGCCCGTCTTCGACGCCCGCACGGAGGACCGCCGGGGGATCGCTCTCTTCAACTCCCTGGTCCCGGTGTCTGTTCGTGACACCGCCCTCTCCCTCTTCTCTTCTACTGGCGCAGACAAGGTTACCCCTGCCCCAACCCGGGGGTCGTTGACCCTGCGCAGTCGTGGTGCCGTGCGTTGCGCATATGCCCCTGTGCAAGTGCTTCTAGGCAAAATCCACTGAACGCAATGTTGGCGTGGCAGATCTTCACTGAGAAGGCCGAGCTCACCAACTCGCGCGCCGCCATGGCCGCGATCGGCGTCTGGCTCGTTCTCGCCACCCTGTTCTAAACTGATGGCACTCCCGGGAACCAGGCCCGTGGCCAGGGCTCACAACGGGTTCGTCCTGGCTCTGGTAGAGGGGTCCTGGTTCCTGGGCACGTGTGAGGCCCCAGACGAATAAAAACCGACCCTCTCATCGGCACACGCACGCTGCAGTGTTCCACCTCACTCCCAATTGAACCCGTACGCGCCACCAAGGAGATGCATGTCGGAGTACCCTCAACACACCGGTCGATGCGAACGGCTGGGAACTGCTAACGAACCCGAAAAATAGAGGGTCACGGACCGAAGGTCGAAAAAGCGACTCGAACCTCAATGCCCCAGGACCAAGGCGGAGGGCGCCGGCGGGCCGACCCGCTAGATCTTGAGTTAGAGATGATCTCACTCGATCAGCAGAGCTCTGATAATGGGCGCGGTGGCGGTCGGGATGGTTCGCGTGCACGAGACCGGAACGACGGGTACCGGGACAGAGACCGGGACAGAGACCGGGACAGAGACCGGGACCGAGACAGAAACCGGGATCACCGTAGCGGGGAACGGCGGCAACGCCAGCGCGACCAGCGCGGAAGCTCCCACTCGTTAGGAGAGTTTGGAGCGGACTTCGGCCCGCTTGCCGTGGTCACAGGGCTGCTAGGTGGCGGCAATCGCCCAGCGCAGGACAAGCACTTCATCCAGGCCAGCCTGGTTGGCCAGACCAATGACTGGAGCCGCTCTTCTCCCGCTGCCATTGAGGTCTGGCTGCGCCAGTCTGGGGTCTGATTGAGCGCTGCCTGTCCCGGTTCTGCCGTGCCTTTGTAGAAACGTTTTTGGCACCAACGCGCCTTGGGGCACTTGCGCAGGAGAGGCTGCGACAGGGAGACCGAGACCGACGTGGAGTGGTAGTCTGCACCCGGCTGCAACCGCTTCCCCCGCATTCTTTACTCTTCCCAACCATGATTAGCGTCCCCCAAAGCTGGCCGTTGCCGGCCCACATTGAGCGCAGTGAGCACGGCGACACAGCGCCACACATGATTCTTGTCACCTGTGCCGGGCCATGCTCACATTCCCATTTCACGTTTCATACGCCTCAATCTCGATCTCTATGGACATTGCCCTTACCGTTCTGTGCCGTGCTGGTGGGCCAGCGGCGGTCTTCAACGTTCGCCACCGGAGCCCGGGAGCGGGAGCGGGAGCGGGAGCGGGACCAAGACGATCGAGACGGGCGCCGGTAAAACCCCGCAAGATGCTCTCCTGCCTTTACCGTCGAGCTCGCGCCGTGTCAATACAGCCTTCCTCTCTAGCTCGCTGGGCTGAATGCAATGCGGGGAAACTGCTCCTTTGGTTGGGAATCTGTGCGCTGTCGCCAGGCAAGCACTGATGCCCATCCATCGCAGGAACGGTACACGGGACGACGATCGCGAGAACCGTACGAATGGAGATCGGAATGGGGACATGAAGGGCTGGTCCGAAAAGTATGAGTACATGGACAGCATTCGCGACTTATCGGAGAAGCCGCGGTCGGGGCCTGCCACGTCAGCCCCTCCCGCCGCGAGCCCGATGGGCAGCATGAAGTCGCCCAGCGAGGCCAAGACTGCTCCCAGCAACCAGGGCGAGGTCACGCGCCCCTAGCCGCGCGCATGTACCCGCATAGTTACCGCACTCTTCGCGTGCAGTGCCACTCGCCGCGTTCGGCGCGCGAGCGATGCCCCTGATGTGGGGGCGCGAGGCGAGCAGGTGCGAGCTACGTACCCGCGTGCGCTTCCCGCGCGTGAGACCAGCGGGGAATTCGAAGAGTATGGAAACAAAGACGACTTGCCTGACTACGACCGGCTGGTCGTCATTGAGCGCGAACGCTTGCGCCTGCACGACTGGGCGCTGCTCGCGTCGTCGACAAAGCACGGCGCGTGGCACCATTGGTCGGAGCTGAAGCTGCTTATGAAGGGTTCCATGCTCCGCCTCGTCATCCGTGACACGGTCGTGTGGGCCACTCTCTTCATCTACTGCGTCTTCCGCGTCGGCATCATCTTTGAGAAGAACTTTCGGGACGAATCCGAAGATCCGTTTCTCATCCGCGTCGAGCAGCGCGACGTGTCGGCAGTCGGCGTCCTCCTGTCCTTCTTCTTGACGTGACTTCCCGCCACCCGGATCCTCCTGCTGCCCCTTTCCTTGGCGTGTGACGAATATCGCGCGCAGGTTCTTCACCATGGAGGCTTTTTCGCGGTACAAGGTGCAATGGAGTGCGTCCTGCGCGGCGTCGGCGGCGATAGTCGATCTGTCCGTGATGGCCCGCACATCGTTTCCCTACGACGAGGCCAAACGCCTCATGCGCATCATGATCGCGGCCCACGTGGCGGGTATCGTCGGGCTCGGCGACTCGGCCTACGGCGACTTCAACTTCTTCGACCGCCTCGACAAGATCTACAAGCTGCTCACGCCCGCCGAGATGGCACGCATCCGCGAAATCGGCGTCAACCGTGCCGCCCACTGGGAGCTCTTGTCGTGGTGCGCCCGGAGCCACCCTCCCTCGCCCAGCGCCCTGCGCTCTGTCACGCGGTGTCTGAGCAGCAGCACGCTCGGGGGGCGTGTGCAGGGGGATGGAGATAATTCAGTACGAGCAGGACAACAAGTACATGGACCCTCCGCTCGCAAGTAACATAAAAAATCTGCTCCTTACCTTCCGGCGCAACATCTCGCTGCTGTACGACTACCACGATGGGCCGATCCCATACGTGTACATCAACTTCGCGCTGTCCATCTCGCTGGTGTATCTGCCGCTGTTCTCCTACGCCGTGGCGGTAAACGTGCGCGAGGGCTCGGGCTTCCTGTTCACTGATGGCTACGGTGCCATGATGTTCTTCTTCCTCATGGACTTTTTCATGGTGCTCGCTCGCACCTTCCGCGCGAATCACCCCGCAGCATGCGGCTAAGCCACCCTCACGCAGGTTTTCCTCAACTCCTTCTTCGTCATGGGTCTGCAGCGTCTCGCGCGCCAGCTGCAGAACCCCTTTGCGCACAGCCACGAAGACATCGCTGTCCTGCGTGACATTGTCGCCGAAATTCTTCACGGTGCCCCCCCCGCATTGCTGCCTTCTGCCACGCCCTGGCCGGATCCCAGGTCCTTGAGCAGTGCAAAACACCATCTCGTGTCGTTCGCGCTGACGTGTTGCGCTGCGCGCAGTGCGGCGCGTGCTTGCTGCGTCGCGGCCGGAAAACGACCCCGAAGAGGAGCGGAAGATGGAGGAGGCGCAGCCGGCGCTGGGACACGGCTTCGCGCACGCAGGGGGGCAGCTCCGCCCGGACCATGCCGAACCCGACTTCGCATGGTGATTGACGCTTCGGACGCCTGGCCCCCGACAGTGCGAGGCGGAGGGAGGCGCGCTCCTTGTACGCAGCGGCAGGCACTGCATGCGGACGGGCAAAGGTGCGGGAATGTGTAAACTGGGAATGGCAAGTGTACAGTACAGATCGTTGGTCCATTGACACAGGCGTGCACAGAGATGCGATTGTCAGCTTGACTTCACGGTCAGGTTGCGGTGCTCGAGTCTGTGCTGTGGTGCACTTCTGGCCTCCCCGCACGCAATCAAGCTCGACGTGCCTGCTCTAGACATGCTCTGTCCCGCCCGCTCACGCCTTCCGCTTTGCCTTCTTCCGCCCGCGCTTATACCTGCGAACAAACACACCTTCACTGACTGCAGAATTGCCAAGGTGATGCGAGAAAACACAGTCCATGCCATTCACAGTCGACACAACGCGTCGTCGACGCGACGGGTTGTCGCAGTAAAGATGGCCTCGCAGCTTCGTGGGCGCAGGTACACTGCGCGGGCTGTGCGCAGGCTGTCGGAGGGTTCCTTCGCAAGGCTGTGCAGCGTAGTGCGCACCTTTCGCGCTGCTTCTGCTCTTGCTGCTCGCGAGCAGCGCGCTGCTCCTCGTTCTCCTCGTCCTCGTCTTCGGCGTCATCGTGCTTCCACCACTCCCAGGCGCGGTCGATTTGTTCGTTCCATCGCACTCCGTCCTTGTCCTCGTCCAGCCACCTGGACCAGTCCACGTGCATGTAGCTTGGGCGTTCGTTATCTTTGAGCAGGTGTCCCCAGTACGGCTCCCGTGTTTTTTTTATGAGCACACATTGTACGTCACGCGCAGTGACTTCGCAGTGTGTAACGTTGTAACTTTCGGAGCCAAGCGTGCACTTCTCCCAGGGGCGATCCTGTGCTCCCTCTGGAAGCTTGCACGTCTTGCTGCGCGGATGCAGCCGCCAATTGTCGCAGAGGCCGCCACAGGACGGATCGGAGGCATTCAGAGGCTTGAGGAGGTCTACTTCCAGAGCAAAGTCTCGCACATTCTCGCGCGCGTCCCGGTACGCGCCCCGACCAGCGAAGCGAAACTTCCCTTCGTTGCTCACCTCGAATTTCTCTGCTGTCACGCCCTGGAGGTCAATAGTAAGCAAAATACGATCCTTTCGCTGCGCCCAGCGGAATTCTGGCGCCGTGGACCCGCCGTCGTCACTCTGGTTTTACAGCGCGGGTATTTAGCTTCGCATGCCAACAACACAGCAGCATTTAGGGGCGCTGCGAGACAGGTGGCAGACCTGGTCGTTCCCGGCACCACCGAACGTGCGTGGGACGCTTGCTGCAAGCAAACAAATCAGCACAGCGCCAGCAGGCTTCATGGCCCGATCTGATCTGATCCAGCCACTTGCTTCGAGAAGATTGTGAGAGATTTCCTAAAATTTATTTAGGCACTCCTGATGTTCGGAATCGATACTTCGGCTTGGGCCAATGGGGACGCTCTCCTGACGGGAGGTGGGCTACGCGCGTGAGAGCACTGACGGAGCTGTACCATGGCGCAGAAAGAGCCTCTTCTACAGGACGACTGCCCTGTGGAGGAATGCGCTCTCCAGTCGCCTGATGTCGAGCACCGCGTCGACCTGGGCGATGTAGTCGATCCAGCGCGCAACAAGGATTCGGCCAGGGATACATTCCGCGGCACGGCGAGCGACGAGGGAGGACTGGATACCCGCAACTGGGCAGGTATATATCTTATTCCCCTGGGTTCTTATGTCACGTTTCGAAACGTTCAAGTTCTCCGCTGCGCGCGAATCTCGCGACGGCACACCAGAGATTGATGGCGCCCATTTCCGGGCCCTATGCTCACGTCGAGCTTGAAAACATCAGGCACCGAGCCGAGGATTCGGATGGAAGTCCTCACGCCCCGGCAAGTCACTTTTGTGCTGGCCTCTCTGTGGTGTGCCCCCCGCAAGGAGTACCGGAACCCTGAATTGCACGCCTGGCGCAGCCTGAACTGCAATCTGCGGAACGTATTTACCAGCCCTCATCCTGTCTCAGCAAACGACTCACGTCCCACAGGTCTACCATGATTGTCGCCGGAGTGCTCATGGGGTTCGAGCTTCAGTGGCTTCGCCCTCACTTTGAACTCGCCACGTCCAATTCCACCTGCGTCCGCCAGTTCTTCGGCCCGGTGTGCGTGTCAGTTTCTGGCATCAATTGCTCAGTGCCGCCACCAGAACGCGCGGCGCCTGGCGCGACAGGAATCATGACGGACGCACTGGGGCCGGGCTTCGCTGGCGCCGCGGAGCCGGGGACCTCTGCAGGTGTGAAGCGTGCGGGCGGTGCGGGAGGGCGCGCCATGTGGGCCGAGGTGACTGGGGCCTCCCCCTTCAACACCTTCATCGCGCTCCGGGGCCGCGTTTCGTCGCTGCGCAACGCGACGGCCCTCAACCGCTGCAGGGGGATGGTCTCCTCTCCCTGTTCCCTCCGGTACTCCGTTTCGGTCCGCGGGCGGCCAGCAGCGCCGAACTCGTCGTGGGCCCCGGTGTCGAACACAACCCTCGCGTTCCCGCTGGTGTGCCCCGGAAAGGCCGCGACGTGCGAGGCGGGCGACCTGTTCGTGCTCGGCGCGCCCCTCTCCTTCTCCCTCTACGACATCGTCGTTGCTGACCTCACGCTCGAGGTGCGCCCAAAGACCTCGCCGCGCCCGCACCGCCGGTTGCTCGCCACAGTGCAGGGGGTTACCTGCTGTCACCAGTGCGTGACACAAGGAGCAACCAACCAGGTCCGAACGAGTGGAGGATCTTCCCGCAGAGAGTCTGTAGGCTTGGCCAGTGCCTCGGAGGGTGCATTGTGCGACGCGCTGGGGCCGAGCCTCGCGATGGAGATGGACGTCACCTTTCTCCACGGCGACACGATGCTGGTCAACTCCATCCCCCCTTTTCGCCCCCCCAGGGCAGTCTCTCCCACCCTATCGCTCTGCCGCACTCTTTCCTCCTTCGTCTTCTCTTTCCATCTCTGGGTCCCGCACGCCGTGTCGCTTCCGGAGCGACCCCTCCGAATCTTTCTCCGACCCTCCTCCCATGAGAGCCCGCACAGGTGGAGGCCGCGGCGCGCCTGGTTCTCCTCGCGGGCACACTCATCGCCGTGACCTTCTGGGCAAACACGCTGCGCGAGGCGCGCCGCAAGGGCCGCCCGCTGCTGCCCGAGCAGCGCTGGATTTCGGTGGCGCTCGCGGGGCTGGTGCTGCTGCTCGACCCGTTTGCGATCCCGCGGCTGCTGCACGGCGGCGTCTTCGGCGCCCTTTCCATGGCGTCCTACGCCGTCGCGCTTGGGACCTTCCTGGCCTTCTGGCTCTGCATCGTCGACGGCCTCCGTCCGCGCCCCGCCCGCACACACCCCGCGCGCCGCGCTGCCCTGCTGCACACCAACAGCGCGAGATAAAACCCTTCGCGCGAGATGCATCCTGCACGCCCTGCCTCTCAACCCGCAGCCTGGCGCGACCGCCGCCCGTGCAGGCCTCGACGCTCTCGATGGCATCGGCACGAGAGACTTCCTCGCTCCAAAGGTCCTCTTCGGCGTGGCCTTCGCGGCAGCCACCTTCGCCAAGCTGTACGTGGCGACGGTGCACTCGCTGGGCGCTTGGCGCCTGCCGTGGGACACGGCGCAGGGCACCGCGCTGTCGCTCGACCGGCTGAGCCAGGCAGGCGGCTGGGCCGTAATCCCATGGGGGGGCCTCCTCTGGCTCTGGCTCATCTGGCTGCTCTCCGCGATGTCGCGGACCTCGCACCTCCTCCAGGAACTCCCCTACCTCTCGACGCGCTTCCGGCAGCTCTCCTTCCGCTTCTTCGTCCTGCAGTCCCTCCTCGTCTCGCTCTTCCTCGTCGGGTGCTTCGCCGCGTCCGTCCTGTACGACCCGACCGTCTTCACCACCGCGGCCCTGCACTACAACGCCTTCCCGCCCGCACTCCTCTTCACCGTATACCTCATCCTCCTCGCCGCCATATACCTTCCCGTCCACGCCGCGCCGCACCGCCCGCGCGCGCTCGCCCGCCTCCTGACCAATCTCCCGCTCCCGGCCGCCCTGCGGAAGGGCGGCCCCGCGGCCCCGCGCTCGGCGCCCGTGCTTAACTACGAAGTGCACGAAGACGCGGGGGCTCCGGCCATGGTCTTCTGCCTCGAAACAGCGCTGCTCGCTGCCCACCTGTCGTGGCAGGTGCGTGCCCGCCCGGCCGCGTGCAGGCGTGCGGCGGGCCCAAGCGCATTCGCTGCATTCCCCGCGCGGCGCGCAGCTCCTGTCGAAAAGCGCCTCGGCCTTGCGGTCCGCGAAGTGTCCCAGTCTCCAGGTCCCACCAGAAAGCGACTGAGAACCGCGGGGCCTCTTCGCAGGCATACGAGGACCTGGTGGAGCCGTCAGCGCCGCCGCCGCACGAAACGCCGCCCCGCGCGGGCGCGGGCGCGCCGGCGGCGGCGCGCGCGGCAGCGGAGACGATATGGCTGGACGGTCGGGGCGGGGCGCCGCCGCCGCGCGGCGCTCGGGCGCTGGGCCCACGGCGGCTGCTGGTGCGGAACGAGGCGGCGGGGG
>Ga0209335_10005331_pt1 | contig 11858 bp, 14 predicted proteins | sample COG_09_FD_184753 | JGI IMG/M metagenome (GOLD analysis project Ga0209335, IMG submission 184753) | Pelagic Microbial community sample from North Sea - COGITO 998_met_09 (SPAdes) (version 2) | ecosystem: Environmental > Aquatic > Marine > Neritic zone/Coastal water | place: Helgoland, sampling...
ATCGAATATCTTCTTTCTTATTACTATTTATATTTTCGTTATTTGTGCTTGAGAATTTATCCAGACGAAAAGCAAAATATCACTTCAATTCTAAAGGTGGTTTTAAACAGAAAGAAAAATTAAAACTTTCTGGTAATAAGGCAATCTTAGCATTTACAGGATGTTTTTTTGTATTTTTCATGAGTTTTTTATTTCCATTAAGCCAAATGTTATATTGGACAATAAAATTTCCAGAAAACTTATTTGATCTACAAATAATTGATCTTTTATTAAATACTCTTTATTTAGTTTTTTTATCTAGTTTAGTGCTAATAACACTCTCTTTAGTATCAAACTACGGCAATAGGGTTTCAAATAATAAAACCTTAAACATTTTATCCACTTTATCGATTTCTGGCTATGCTATCCCTGGAGTAATTTTGGCTATCGCTTTCATAACTTTTATTGCCTGGTTTGATGAAAATATAATCAAGTCATTAGGTTTTTTATCTATTAAAAAATTATTTATAGGTTCAATTCTTGGATTAGTCTTAGTCTATTTTGTAAGATTCTATTCTTTAGCTTTTAATGGAATAAAATCTGGTTATGAAAAAATTAATATTTCAGTAGATGAAAGCGCATATCTTCTTGGTTTCTCAAAAAGAAAAACTTTCATGAGTATTCATGTTCCTTTCTTAAGAAATTCTCTTTTATTTATTGTAATTTTAATATCGTTAGAAATTGTAAGGGAATTACCCATAACCCTTATATTGAGACCTTTTAATTTTGAAACTTTTGCAACTACAGCCTATATTTCTGCTTCTGAGGATCTATTAGAGGCCGCTGCAGTGCCCTCATTATTTTTAATTTTAATTGCAAGTTTCTTTATTATCATTACATCAAAATATATATTAAGAGAGTCAAATGACTAAAAATTTTTTTGAAGTAAAAAATGTTGATTTTAGTGTAAGTGGAAAAACCAAAGTTAAAAACGTATCTTTTTCTATAAAGAATGAAGGTGATGTTGTATGTCTTTTGGGCCCCTCTGGCATTGGGAAAACCACAATTTTAAGAACAATCGCTGGATTAGAAAAGATTGATAATGGATCAATTGAATTAAACAATAAGATGTTATCTTCAAAAACAACTTATGTAGAACCAGAAAATAGAAATATATCTTTAGCATTTCAAGAAAATAGCTTGTTTCCTCACTATACTGTTGAAAAAAATATATTATTAGGTGCAGAGAGAAATAAAGAAAAAAAAGATAAAAAGATTAGTTTAAAAGAAATAGTTGATTTATTAGATATCTTTCACATATTAAATAAATACCCTCATCAAATCAGCGCTGGAGAATCTCAAAGAGCTTCACTTGCAAGATCATTAATAACCCAACCTGATCTTCTATTGTTAGATGAACCTTTGTCTAACGTAGACCAAAGTTTTAAGGAAGAAATACAAGTAAGATTAAAAAAAATATTAAATAAATTAAAGATTACTACAATTATAGTTACACATGACTCTTATGAAGCTTTTTATTTAGGTTCAAAATGTGGGATAATTATTAATCAAGAACTAAAACAATTTGATGATCCTTATAAAGTTTATCATTTCCCTAATTCAGTAGAGGTAGTTAATTTTTTAAATAGAGGAATATTAATTCCAGCTAAAGTAACAGGCAAAAATACTTTAGAAAGTTGGGATTTAGGAACTATTGAAGGAAATTTTATAAAACATTATCCAAAAGGATCAAATGTTCAATTATTACTTCAGCCTGAAGATTTAGAACATGATGATAAAAGTAATTTAAAATTAGAGGTAGTAGATAGAAAGTTTAGAGGAACTAACTTTATTTACACTCTTAAAACACCAAGTGACACCTTAATACCAGTATTTGTGCATTCGCATCACATTCATCAACACGAGGTTGATGAAAAATTCGGAATAAAAAGACCAATTCATATTGATCATATAGTTTGCTTCTAATAAAAGACTTTTAAAAAAATGAAGAGCAATTTTAAAATTTTTTTAAAAGGTATTATTGATGTTAGTCCTCTAATGATACCTGTAGTTCCATTTGGTTTAATATTTGGAATTTTAGCAATAGATATTGGCTTCAGCCCCCTAGCTACTATGGGAATGTCCTTAATAATTTTTGGTGGGGCATCTCAAATAATCCTTTTGCAATTGTTTTCAGGTGGAGCATCATCCCTTATTATTATAAGTTCAGTAGGAGCTGTAAATTCAAGACATTTGCTTTACGGAGCTGTTGTTTCAGAACATGTATCAGATTTAAAATTAATATGGAAAATTATCATTTCATATTTTCTTATTGATCAAGCATTTGCAGTATCAAATGAATATTTTAAAAAGAACAAAGAAAAAAATAAATATTTTCATTTGATTGGTGGAGGTTTTACATGTTGGGTAGTTTGGCAAACAACAACCTTTCTAGGTATTATTTTAGGTGCAGCTATACCTGAAAAACTTGGTTTAAGTTTTGCAGTACCTTTAACTTTTTTAGCTATACTAGTTAATGATTTTAGAAAACTTATTAATGTAATTGTTATTATAGTTTCAGGTTTAGTAGCAACTTTTGGATTTAACTATATTCCTTACAAAGCATATGTAATAGTTGCAGCACTAACAGGATTATTTGTTGCAATGGTTTTAACAAAAATAATTAAAAAATATGAGTGATTGGGCGTTAATAGTTTATTGTGGATTTATTACCTATCTTACTAGGTTTTCAATGATAGCTATTCTTAAAAAAGAAATGTTTAATAATAGAGCAAGAGAAGTTTTATCTTATGTGCCATCAGCAATATTCCCAGCAATAATATTTCCTGCAATTTTTTTAGATGATTTTGGTACATTTCAATTTGAAGATAACCCAAAAATTATGGCAGCATTAATTGCAACATTAATTGGAATTTTCTCAAGAAGTATAATTGCGACAATATTTTCAGGATTAGCTTCTTACTGGTTCTTAATTTTTGTAGTATAAGAAATAATGAAAAAAATATTTATATATATATTTTTAGTTTTATCATTAAGTGCGAATGTTTTAGCTAAAGAAACAACTTTTAAAAAAGAACTGTTTGATAAAGCTCAATCAGATGGCAAGGTTGTAATAGTTAGTTCTTGGATAAAATATTGTACGTCTTGTGCAAGCCAAATGAAAGTTTTAGATAAAGCTCATAACGATTTTAATAATATTGAATATTTTAAATTTGATGTGAGAAATAAAGAAATAGCCGATTTATTTAATGTTCAATATCAAACAACTCTTTTAATTTTTAAAAACAATAAAGAAGTTTATAGAAGTATTGGTGAAACAAGTAGAGAAGCTATTTATAAAGCTATTAAATCCTCAATTTAGACTTAAGCACCTAAATTAATATTTCTAGACACGTTGTTCTCTATTTCGGTTGGTTTTTTTAAATTTAGATTATTCATTATATCTACATACTCATCAACACTATTAACTTGTAATCTAGGATTGTGTTTTTTTTCTTTTCCAATTGTACTTACTTTTTCACCTTTATAATCATGAGCAGGATATAAAAGAGTTTCATCTGGTAGTTTTAAAAGTTTATTAAATATTGAGTCGTAAGCATCTTTTGAGTTACCATTTTGAAAATCAGTTCTACCCGTCCCATTAATTAACAATGTGTCACCAGAAAAGAGATAGTTATTCATTAAAAAACTATAGCTATCAGAAGTATGTCCTGGTGTATAAAGTGCTTTTATTTTTAAATGATCAAGTTTAACAATTTCATTATCTTTAACTTTAATTTCTACGGAGTTTGCAAGAGTATTTTCTCCCATTATAGTTATACATTTAGTTTTATCTTTTAATTTGCTTGCGCCAGTAACATGATCAGCATGAATATGAGTATCAATAACTTTAACCAGTCTTAAATCTAGCTCAGTGAGTAATTTTAAGTAATTTTCAACATTATTTAAAACAGGATCAATGATTAGAGCCTCTCGTCCTTTAGATGAGGCAATAAGGTATGTGTAAGTACTAGATTTTTGATCAAAAACTTGTTTAAAAATCATAATCAAACATTATCATAATAGAATGAAAACCACTACATTTGACTGGACTTGCAAAAACACATGGAGACTAAGTGCTAAAAATACTTCTTGGTGTTTACTTGGTTGTTCTATTGGTGATTTTGGAACTATTTTATTTTTTCAATTAACAAAAATTCCATTTCCAGTTTTAACAATAATGATTTTAGCAATTATTAATGGTTTAATCACCAGTATAGTTCTTGAAACATTTATTCTCATCAAACAGAATCTAAACTTTAAAAAGGCTTTTAAAACAGCAATAGGTATGAGTTTTATTTCTATGATTAGTATGGAGATAACTATGAATCTAACTGATTATTTTTTGACAGGAGGGGCAATCTTAAATTGGTGGATTATTCCTACAATGCTTGGAGTGGGATTTTTAACTCCATGGCCATATAATTATTGGAGATTAAAAAAATTTGGTATCAACTGTCATTAAAAATTGGGATAATAAAACTTGGCTTTCTTCTAATGGTTATATTAGGTCTTTTAATAGATTTTTAATAAAAAAAATTAAACTAAATCCTAGATCCAAAATTTTAGATATTGGATGTGGTAGAGGAAAAATTTTAGGCTCTCTAAGTTCAAAATTAAAACTTAAAAATAAGCCATTAGGAATTGATACAATAAATCACAAAGATAAAGATAAAAGAATAAATTTTAAAAAAATAAATGTTTTAGATTTTTTTTTAAAAAACAAAAATAAATATGATTTAATTCTAATTAAACAAACAATTCATTTATTAAGTTTAAATGAAATAAAAAGATTATTGAATGTGTCTAAAAAAAATTTAAACCAAAATGGTAAAATATTAATATTATCTTTAGATACTAATAATAATGAAATACCAACTTTTAAATTAATGAAAAAAAAACTTACTAAATCTTTCAAGAGAGATAGGAAGATATTTAAGATTATAACTAAATTATATCCGTATAAAAAAAGTAAATTTATTTACAAAGTTAATATAAATAAAAATGAATATTTAAGAATGATACAAGGCAGATATATGTCCACCTTACTTCCGTTAACTGAGCGGCAACTGCACAAAGGATTGAATGAGATTAATGATAAATATAAAAGTAATATTAAATTCAGAGACAAATTAATTAGCTTAACTCTATAAAAATTTTATTGCTTTAGAGAGAAATATATATAAGGTTTAAGTATGAAATTTATTAGTGGTTCAATCAATTTAATAATAAGTTTAGTAGCTTCAACAATAATTGTTTACGCAATCAACATTATTGCTGGTTTTGCAGGAGCAGACTATTCATTTACTAATGGTGAGATTTTTGTAATTTGGATTTTAATGGCAATTTTAGTTAATAATTGTTTTAATAAATAACTTTTCTTAAGAATGAACAACTCAGTTAAGACTGACGATGTAATTTTTAATTTTTTTAAACAAATTTGTGATGAAAAAAATAATGAAAAATGTGTCGAGCTAGGTAACAATTGGATTAATGCTATGGAGACCAATCTTGAAAATATGGTGTCTAACTTAGAAGAAATAGACAAATCAAAATATAAAGAAAATATTCAAAAAAATCGTGATCATTTAAATAATCTTAAAGATAATACCTCCTCTGAATGGCGAGAATATGCAACTAAATGTATGATAGAAATAATGGAAAATAAGAAACAAGTATGAGTAATCAAGAAAAAGTTTTTGTAATGATTTGTATTTCATTAATGATTTTTACAATTTATTACCTTGTTGAAAAACATTTAATTTGATTAATTATTTCTTTCATTATTGAATATAATATTATATTTAATTGATTAGGGGTGTCTAAATAGACTGAGATTAAACCCTATGAACCTGTCCGGTAATTCAGAAAGGGAGAACAATGGATAAAATATACTTTATAAGTCAATCTACATCTTTAACGTTAGTAATTGTAATTAGTTTAATTTTTGCAATTTTAGGTTTGTATAATTCAAAAAAATACCAGGGTCTTAATAATTATTTAACCGCCAATAGAAATATTGGAGCATTTTCACTTACAACAAGCTTAACAGCATCTGCTTTAGGTGCATGGATTTTATTTGGTCCAGCATCAGCTGCCACATGGGGAGGCATTGGTGCCGTGATAGGATATTCACTTGGTACTGCATTTCCAATGTTTTTTTTAATTTATTTAGGAAAAAAAATAAGAGATGAGTTTCCGAAGGGATCTTCTTTAATTGAATTTATGAGAAAAAAATTTGGAAAAAGTTTATTTAAATTAATTCTATTAATGACTACTTTTTATATGTTTATTTTTTTATGTGCTGAGGTTACAGCCGTAGCAGTTTTGATTAATTATATATCTGGTACGGATTTATGGATTACTGCAATAATTGTTCTATTAGCAACATTAACTTACACTTTATACGGAGGTTTAAGAGCATCTATATTTACCGATAATATTCAGATGATTGTTGTAGGAATACTTTTATTAATCTCTATTATTTACATAAATTCTTTCACTGGGTCTCAATTTTCTTTTTCATTTATAAAGGAAAAAAACCCTCAATTATTGAGTTCATCATATATTCCAAATTATACAGCTGGTTTAACTTTTTTTATAGCTGTTGCTGCAACAAATTTATTTCATCAAGGTAACTGGCAGAGAGTATATGCTGCAAAAAATTTTCAAACTCTTAAAAAAAGTCTAGTTATATCTTTTTTTATCATTGTTCCAATTGTATTTTTTATGGGCTTTACGGGTTTGGTTGCTTATTCTGTTGAACCATTGAGTAGACCTGATTTAGGGTTTTTTTCATTACTTTTAATGGAGCAAGCTGCATTCTTGTCTTTTTTTGTAGTTATACTTGGTTTGGCTTTAACTATTTCAACAGTCGATACTTTAATTAATGCCATATCAAGTTTAATTATTGTTGATGGTAAAGCTTCATTTAAATTTAAAAAGAAAACTAATTATTTACAATTTTCTAAATATATAATTGTATTTTTATCTATAATTTCTTTTGTAATTGCCTCTAAAGGATTTGATATTTTATACTTATTTTTATTAGCTGATTTATTCTGTTGTGCTTTTGTTTTAACTGTTTTTTATAGTTTTTATAATAAAAACATTAATGAAAAAACAGCCTATGTCGCTATCATTATTGGATTGATGGGTGGATTTTTAATGTTTCCTGCTCCTGATTTTTCAAAAAGTTTATTAGTAGGAGTTTTGGTACCAAAAGAATTATTTATACCTTTTATATCACAATCATTATTGTTTTTGTCTTTTTTGGTAGCAACATTTTTACCAATAGCTGTAATCAAAGCTAAAAAACTTTAACATTAGTAGATTGTATTAAGAGAATTAATGGCTATATATCTGTTTCAATGACAGATAATCAAATAGTTATTAATAATCTTTCTAAAGTTTATAAAAATGGGTTTAACGCTCTTAAAAATATAAATTTAAATATTAAAAAGGGTGAAATTCTTGCAATGCTTGGTCCTAATGGTGCAGGCAAAACTACCTTGATCAGTATCATTTGTGGAATAGTTAAGCCTACTTCAGGAAAAATTACCGTAGATGATTTTGATATAATTGACGATTATAGAGAAACACGCTCAAGAATAGGCTTGGTTCCTCAAGAGTTAACGTTGGAACAGTTTGAAACAGTTTTTAACAACATTTCTTATTCTAGAGGCCTTTATGGAAAAAAACCAAACCCAAATCATATAGAAAAAATTTTAAAACAATTAAGTTTGTGGGATAAAAAAGATTTAAGACTTAATCAATTATCAGGTGGTATGAAACGTAGAGTTTTAATAGCTAAAGCTCTATCACATGAACCAATTATCTTGTTTTTAGATGAACCAACTGCAGGTGTTGATGTAGAACTAAGACAAGATATGTGGAAAATAGTTGAGTCTTTGAGAAAAACTGGGGTTACAATAATTTTAACTACTCATTATATTGAAGAAGCAGAAGCTATAGCAGATCGTGTAGCTGTTATAAATCAAGGTGAAATTATAGTCGTTGATCATACTAGAGAGCTATTAAAAAAGATGGGACACAAAAAATTATCAGTTGAACTACAGGATAAAGTTTTAGAAATACCTGGCTCTCTTAAAAAATACAACTTATCACTAGGAAAAAATCAAATATCATTGGATTACACTTATAACGTTCAAGCAAAACAAACTGGCATTACAGATTTATTACAAGATTTAAAAGATGCTGGATTAAAACTTAAAGATTTAAAAACTGAACAAAGTACATTGGAAAAAATATTTGTTAGTTTAGTTAAGGAAAATAATGAAATTTAATTTCCAAGCTTTTAAAGCTATTTACTTACATGAAATGGATCGTTTCAGAAGAACTTTAGGTCAGTCTTTAATATCTCCTGTTTTATCTACAGCTCTATATTTTATTGTTTTTGGATCTGTTATTGGCAATTATGTACAAAAGATAGATGGAATTAGTTATGGCTCTTACATTGTACCTGGTTTGTTAATGTTAACTTTATTAACACAATCAATTAGTAATACATCTTTTGGTATTTTTTTTCCAAAATTCAATGGAACAATCTATGAAATTTTAGCTGCGCCTATATCAACTTTTGAAATAGTTTTAGCTTTTGTAGGTGCTGGAGCTACTAAAACTTTAATTGTGGGTGTTATGATTTTTATTACATCAATGTTTTTTGTTGATGTAGAAGTAAAGTATCCACTATTAATGATTTTTTTATTAGTATTAGTTTCTTTTACATTTGCTTTATTTGGATTTTTAATTGGTTTAATGAGTACAAACTTTGAACAAATGTCAATTGTGCCATCTTTAGTTATAACACCAATGGTTTTTTTAGGTGGAAGTTTATATTCTTTAGATATGCTTCCAGAGTTTTGGCAAATGGTAACTTATTTTAATCCAGTAGTTTATCTAATTAATGGTTTAAGATATTCTTTTTATGGGGTATCAGACTTTAATATCTGGATAAGCGTTGGTCTAATGGTTATGTTTTTGATTATATGTGTAACGATAGTTTCTACACTTTTAAAAAGAGGATATAATATTAAATCTTAAGAAGAGGCTATTTTTTTCTTTGGATCATAAAAAGGTTTATCAACTATAATACAATTAATTTCCTTACCATTAGCAAAAACTTTTAATCTATTACCTACTTTTGAAAAATCAATTCCAACCATACCCAAAGCAATATTCTTTTTTAAACGTGGAGAGTAAACCGCAGAAGTAACTTTACCTATTATCTTATCATCTTTTTTTATGGGCCAAAAATTAGTATTTGGTCCATCTAATGGTTCACAATCTAATTCTAAACCTACTTGCTTTCTGGTAATCCCGTTTTTTTTAATCTTAATTAAAGCATCTTTACCAATAAAATTAATATCAGAGTCTAAATTGACTAATCGATCTAAACCAAGTTCAAAAGGATTTGTATTGATATCAGCATCAGCATGATAGGAAAGCATTCCACCTTCAATTCTTCTAATTGATGAAGTGTGACCAGGTTTAAGCCCATGATCCTTTCCCACATTCATTATTTTTTCATATAACTCATCACCTTTAGTAGCATCTCTTAAATAAATTTCGTATCCAAGTTCACTTGACCAACCAGTTCTTGATACAATTAATGGAATACCATCTAGATCATATTCTCTTAACCAATAATATTTCAAATCTTTAATAGTATCCCCAAATAATTTAATCATTATGTCACCTGAAGTTGGCCCTTGTAGTTGAAGGGGAGAAACATCAGGTTCTGTAATTTTAACATTTAAACCAGAATTTACAGCTACACCTTGAGCCCACAATAAAACATCACTATCAGCAAGTGACAACCAAAAATGATTTTCAGCCAGCCTTAATAAAACTGGATCATTTAAAATTCCACCCTCATTGTTTGTAATTAATACATATTTACATTGACCAACTGAAAGTTTTGAAAGGTCTCTTGATGTTAACAACTGAGTAAATTTGTAAGCATCTGGGCCAGTAATTTCGACCTGTCTTTCAACAGCTACATCACAAAGAATAGCTTTTTCTATTAAATTCCAAAAATTTTGTTCAGGGCTTCCAAAATCTCTTGGAATGTACATATGGTTATAAACAGAAAATCCAGTTGCACCCCATTTCACAGTTGAATCAAAATAAGGTGATTTTCTTATTTGTGTACCAAAACCAAAATTTTTATTATTCATGATGCTTCATAACATATAAAAAAAAATTTTTAAATGTATTCATTTATTATGACACAAAAAAATTAGCTGACCCAAATTTGAGTCAGCTAATTAATTATTTATACAAGAGAGTTGATTTAAAATTGTTCTGACTCAGTTGAGCCAGCCATTGCTGTAGTTGAGCTTTTTCCACTACTAATCGTGTTAGACACAGCATCAAAATAAGAAGTACCAACTTCTCTTTGGTGTTTGACACTGGTGTAGCCATCTTTTTCACGAGCAAATTCCTGTTGTTGGATTCTTGAATATGCTGTCATACCTTCTTTTTTATATTTTTCAGCTAATTCAAAAATTGCAATGTTTTGTGTATGAAATCCAGCAAGAGTTATGAATTGGAATTTATACCCCATCTTACTTATTTCTTTTTGAAATTTTGCTATTTCATCATCTGATAAATGTTTTTTCCAGTTAAAAGATGGTGAACAATTGTAAGCTAAAAGTTTGCCAGGAAATTTTTCATGAATAGCATCTGCAAATTTTTTAGCTTCTTCCAGGTTAGGTGTTGCTGTTTCACACCAAATTAAATCAGAGTAAGGAGCGTAAGCTAAACCTCTTGAGATAGCTTGGTCAATTCCAGCTTTAACATAATAAAAGCCTTCAGGAGATCTTTCACCAGTCATAAATGGTTTATCATTTTCATCATGATCATTTGTAATTAACTTAGCAGCATTAGCATCAGTTCTAGCTAATATAATTAATGGAACATCAGCTATATCAGCAGCTAGTCGTGCTGCCTTCAAATTTTTTACCATCGTTCCAGTAGGAACTAAAACTTTACCACCCATGTGACCACATTTTTTTTCACTGGCTAACTGATCTTCAAAGTGAACACCTGCAGCACCAGCTTTAATAAATTTTTTTGCTAATTCAAATACATTTAATGGACCACCAAAACCTGCTTCACCATCAGCAATAATTGGCAACATGTAATCTACTTTTTTATCATCTTTCATGTCTCCATCATTAAGTTCCATATGTTGAATTTGATCTGCTCTAATTAGAGCATTATTCATTGACTCAACTAATTTTGGAGCACTATCATAAGGATATAAAGATTGATCTGGATACATTTCACCAGCACTATTAGCATCAGCTGCAACTTGCCAACCACTTAAATAAATAGCTTTTAATCCAGCTTTTGCATGTTGCACAGCATGATTTCCAGAAAGAGAGCCTAAAGTATTTACGTATGGCTCAGAATTTAACAAATTCCATAATTTGGTTGATTGGTGCTTGCACATTGAATATTCAATTTTAATCGAACCTCTTAATCTCTCAACTTCCTCTGGAGTATAATCTCTTTTTATTCCTGCAAATCTTTTTAAATCGTATGAGATATTTTCTGCGCTCATGATTGTTATCCTGTGCTGTTAAATGTTATTAGTAAGAAATGAATTAGGTAAAACGAATTAGAGTTAGTTTGAGTCGTTAAGGGTCTCAACTAGATCTTTCATTCCACTTGAACCCCAATCACAATGATCATCTCTCATGTAGATACCTTTGCTATTATGTCTAGCAAGATCCTCATGTTTTATGATTTGAGCCTCATTTTCACTGTTTTTTAATTTATCGTTCATGTAA
>Ga0209335_10005333_pt1 | contig 11855 bp, 9 predicted proteins | sample COG_09_FD_184753 | JGI IMG/M metagenome (GOLD analysis project Ga0209335, IMG submission 184753) | Pelagic Microbial community sample from North Sea - COGITO 998_met_09 (SPAdes) (version 2) | ecosystem: Environmental > Aquatic > Marine > Neritic zone/Coastal water | place: Helgoland, sampling...
TGAAACTCCCGTATTGACTAAATCTACCCCTGAAGGTGCTAGAGATTATTTAGTTCCAAGCAGAGTTCATAATGGAAAATTTTATGCTTTACCTCAATCGCCTCAGATGTATAAACAATTATTTATGATTTCTGGTTTAGATAGATATTTTCAAATTGTAAAATGTTTTAGAGATGAAGATTTAAGATCAGATAGGCAGCCTGAGTTTACTCAGATTGATATTGAAATGAGCTTTGTTGATGAAGAGCACATAAGAGATATGGTGGAAAAACTTATTGTAACCGTTTTTGAGAAAGTAAATAGTGTTAAAATACAAACTCCCTTTCCCATCTTATCATATGAAGATTCAATGAATAGATTTGGTACTGATAAGCCTGATCTTAGATATTCAATAGAGATACAAAATTTCAAAAAGTTTTCTGATCAATCCGATTTCCAAGCGTTTAAAAATTCAGAATCTGTCAATATGATTCATGTAAATAATATAGAACATTTCTCGAGAAAAGTTATTTCTGAGCTTGATTCTTATGCACAATCCCTTGGTGCTAAAGGGTTGGCATGGATGAAATACAAAGATGGTTCATTTGAAGGCGGAATATCAAAATTTTTTAATCAAGATCTTCAATCTGATATTGCATCAGATTGCAATATAAAAGATGGTTCAATATGTTTTATGGTAGCTGACAGTACTCAGCTATCTTTGAAAGTTTTAGGAAAAATAAGAGTTAAAGTTGCGGAAATGCTAAGCCTATATAATGACTCAGTATTCAAGCCAGTATGGATTGTAGATTTTCCCTTATTTGATTGGGATGAAGACAATCAACGTTTTGATTCAGTTCATCATCCTTTTGTAGCACCAAAAGACAATGATATTGAAACTGCAATATTAGAACCCGGAAAAGCTATATCAAAAGGTTATGATATTGTAATCAATGGTTATGAAGTAGCAGGTGGATCTATTAGAATTCATGATCAAGAGCTACAACAAAAAATCTTTGAAACAATGAATCTTACTCAAGAAGATATTAGTAATAAGTTTGGATTCTTCATTGACGCTTTAAAATTTGGGACTCCTCCTCATGGAGGCATTGCTTTTGGTTTAGATAGATTGGTCATGTTATTAGCGGGCGTTAATAATATAAGAGATGTAATCGCATTTCCAAAAACAACTTCAGCCTCTGCTCTTATGGAAGACTCTCCTAATACTGTATCAGAGGAACAATTAGATGATTTAGGTATAGGTATTAAAGAGAATGAAAAAAACGTTTGAAATAAAAGGAGTTGATTTGACAGAGCTGTATGGCATTGGCGATCAGAATATACTCTTTCTAGAAAAATCACTTCCATTAAATATTAATATTCGCGGTAATAGTCTCTTTTGTAAGGGATTAAAAAAAGATTTAGATCATTTTTCAGTTATACTTGGGCATATGGTTGACTCAATTAAAAAAGGTAATAACCTTACAACTAAGGATATCAATCAATTATTAGCAATGAATATGCAACAAACTCTTGATCGTAAAAAATCTATCGGTAATGTTGTTTTTTATGGAAAAAAAGGGCCTGTACATGCCAGGACAGATGGACAGAAAGAATTATTAAACTCTTTATTTAAAAATGATATTGTTATATCTGTAGGTCCTGCTGGTACAGGAAAAACATTTTTAGCTGTTGCTTATGCGTTGTCTTTATTAGAAAAACATGAAATCGAAAAAATTATTTTCTGTAGACCCGCAGTAGAAGCTGGAGAAAGTTTAGGTTTTCTTCCAGGAGATTTAAAAGATAAAATAGATCCATATCTTGCACCATTATATGATGCACTAAATGAATTATTGCCAAAGAGTAAAATTCAGATGCTTCTGAATAAAGGTATAATTGAAATTATTCCTTTGGCATATATGAGAGGGAGAACAATTAATAGATCAGTTATGATTCTAGATGAAGCTCAGAATTCATCAACAATCCAGATGAAAATGTTTCTGACACGACTTGGTATAGATTCTAGAGCAATTATTACGGGGGATGCATCTCAAATTGATTTACCAAAAAAATCACACTCAGGACTAGTTAGTGTTTTAAATATTTTAAAAGATATAAAAGATATTGGAATTGTAAAGTTAACTGAGCATGATATTGCTAGACATCATTTAGTTAAACATATCATTAATGCATACTCCAAATCAAAAAAATAAAAAGGAAAATTATGAATAAAGGCATATTTGAAAGGGTTAGTAAGACAAATCATGAACAGGTTGTATACTGCAATGATGAAAGTACTGGTTTAAAAGCTATTATAGCAATTCACAATACTACTTTAGGTCCTTCGCTAGGTGGATGTAGAATGTATCCTTATAAGACAGAACAAGAAGCTCTAGTTGATGCTTTAAGGCTCTCTAGAGGAATGACATACAAAGCTTCTATAGCAAATTTAAATTTGGGCGGGGGGAAAGCAGTAATTATTGGCGACCCTAATTCAGATAAATCAGAAGTACTTTTAAGGTCTTTTGGAAATTTTGTTGAAAGTCTTAATGGTAAGTATATCACTGCAGAAGATGTCGGTATGTCAGTACATGACATGGAGTTTATTAGGATGGAGACTAATCATGTTACCGGAATCAAAAGAGCTATGGGTGGAAGTGGAGACCCTTCTATATTAACTGCATTAGGAGTATTTGTTGGTATGAAGGCTGCGCTTAAGAAAAGGTTGAGTATAACTTCAATACGAGATCTTAAAGTAGGTATCCAAGGATTTGGAAAAGTAGGATACCATTTATGCAGTCATCTTCAAAAAGAAGGTGCTATTATTTATGGCTATGACATTGATAAAAGTAAATTAGATACTGTAGTTGATGAATTTGGTGTCATCCCTGTTTCTAATAAGGAATTGATTGGCCTAGATTTAGATGTCTTCTCGCCATGTGCTTTAGGAGCTATTATCAATCCAGAAACAATTAAAAAAATGAAATGCTCTGTTATCGCAGGGGCTGCAAATAACCAATTAGAAAAAGAATCAAGAGATTCAAAGTTATTGCTTAGCAAGAAAATCATGTATGTACCAGATTATGTTATTAATGCTGGTGGATTAATGAATGTAGCCAATGAACTTCAAGGCTACAATAAAGAGAAAGCTCGCTATCAGGTAGAAGGTATATATTATATTTTGATGAGAATATTTGACTATGCAGCAACAAATAACATCTCAACTCTTGAAGCAGCAAATTTACTTGCAGAAAGAAGAATAAATGAATTTGCTAAATGGAATCATTGATGAGTGAAAAACAACATAGAAAAAAAGCAAGAGAAGCTGTATTGCAAGCTCTATATGCAAAGCATGTTTCTAGTGAAGATGAAAAGAAAGTCCTACAAGACATCAACGATAGATACCAATTTGATAAGCCAACTAAAAAATTTGTAGATGAATTATTTAAATCAACAATTAAAAATGCTGACTCACTAGACAAAAAAATTGAGTCTGCTCTAGAAAATTGGACACTCGAAAGAATTAATATTATCGATCGATTAATTATGCAAATGTCGATATGTGAAATGTCGCTTATGCAACATTATGAAATATCACATAAAGTTACGATTAGTTCTGCCATCGAAAATGCTAAGAAATTTAGCTCAGAAGATAGCACTGCATTTGTAAATGGTGTATTAGATTCAGTATATAAAAAACTATAATTGATATGAGCTTATTAACAACAATATTCGGTACAAAATCTGGTAGAGAAATTAAAAAAATTCAACCATTGGTTAATCAAATTAACGATCACTATGATACTCTTGAAGGAAAAGATGAATCATATCTAGCTGAAAGAACAAGTCAACTACAGCGCGATGTACAAAAGAAAATTGAATCTCAAGAAGGCAAAAAATTAAAAGATGTTTCTGATAGAAAAGAAGTACAAAAAATACGTACCGAAATTGAGAAAGAAGTACTTGATGATATTCTAGTTGAAGCATTTGCTTTAGTCAAGCATGCCTCTCGTTTATTGTATGGAAAAGAATGGGTAGCTGTTGGTCAAAAAATTAAATGGGAAATGATTCCTTATGATGAACAATTGATTGGGGGAGTTGTGCTCCATCAAGGTAAAATATCTGAAATGAAAACAGGTGAAGGAAAAACCTTAGTTGCAACAATGCCTATTTATTTAAATGCTTTATCTGGAAGGGGAGTACATGTAATTACCGTTAATGACTACTTGGCACAGAGAGATTCAGAATGGATGGGTAAGGTTTTTGAGATGTTAGGTATGTCTGTTGGACATATTCTGAACTCAATGAATCCGGATCAAAGAAAAGCAGCATATAATTGCGATATAACCTATGGAACAAACAATGAATTTGGATTTGATTATTTAAGGGACAATATGACAATTGATGCTGAATATTTAGTACAAAGACCTCATCACTATGCTATAGTTGATGAAGTTGATAGTGTTCTTATAGATGAGGCTAGAACTCCTCTAATTATTTCAGGTCCAGTTGAAACAAAAATTAATCAATCTTATGTAGATTTAAGTTCACCTGTAAAATCTTTGGTTAGAAAGCAGAAAGAATTAGTTGCTGATTTAGTAGATCAAGCAGAACAAATTATAAGAATTGATTCTCCGTCAGATGAGCAGCTTTATGATGCAGGACTACTTTTATTGAAGGCAAAAAAAGGTTTACCTAAGGATAGTAAATTACAGGAGCTATTTCAAGAGCAAGGCACTCTAAAGCTAATGAATAGTGTTGAGTCTGAATTTATTGCAGATAAAAAATTACATGAACTAGATGAAGATCTATATTTTGCTATTGATGAACAATCTAATAGCGTAGATCTTTCAGATAAGGGTAGAATTGCGCTATCTCCAGATAATATGGAGGCATTTACGATTCCAGATCTAGGAGAAATGTTAAGTGATATTGATGAAAAAGACTTATCTGATGATCAAAAGAAGTTAAATAAAGAAAAAGCTTATCAGTTGCATTCACAGAGAAGTGGAAAAATACATTATCTTAATCAATTGCTTAAGGCATATACCTTATTTGATAAAGATGTAGAGTATGTAGTACAAAATGGACAAGTATTAATTGTTGATGAGTTTACAGGAAGAGTTTTACCTGGAAGAAGATTTAGTGGAGGTCTTCATCAAGCTTTAGAAGCAAAAGAAAATGTTAAAATTGAAAAAGAGACTCAAACATTGGCTTCAATTACTATCCAAAATTATTTTAGAATGTATGATAAGTTATCTGGAATGACAGGTACAGCTGACACAGAAGCAGCAGAATTTGAAAAAATTTATAATTTGGGTGTTACTGTAATTCCAACGCATCGTCCAATTGTTAGAAAAGATTTTAATGATGTTATTTATAAATCAATGCACGCTAAATACAAAGCAGTTATAAACGAGGTAAGTGATTATTTCAAAAAAGGGCAACCAGTATTGATTGGTACAATTTCTGTAGAAGTTTCAGAATTATTATCAAAAATGTTAAAACAAAAAGGAATACCCCATAATGTTTTAAATGCTAAGCAGCATAAAAGTGAAGCTGAAATTGTAGCACAGGCAGGTTTAAAAAATGCCATTACTATTGCAACAAATATGGCGGGAAGAGGAACTGATATAAAATTAGGTCCAGGAGTGGAGGAGTTAGGTGGATTACATATCATAGGTACTGCAAGGCACGAATCAAGACGTATTGATTTACAATTGAGAGGTCGATCTGGCAGGCAAGGAGACGCCGGTTCATCAAAATTTTATATTTCGTTAGAGGATGATTTGATGCGATTATTCAATATGGACAAACTTGCTTCATATATGGATAGATTGGCAATGGATGAAGATCAAGAATTAAGTGCGGGCATGTTAAATCGCGGTGTTAGTAATGCACAAAAGAAAGTTGAAGAACGAAATTTTGGTATGCGAAAGCATCTGCTTGAATATGATGATGTTCTAAATCAACAAAGAGAGATTATTTATGAATTAAGAAATAAAGCATTATTATCTGAATCAATTAAATCTTCGATTGATGAATTTATTGATGACTTTATATATGATTTATTTGAACCGCTTGATATGAAGAGTAAAAAAGATTGGGACTGGGCAGCATTGAATCAAGAATTGAATGGACATCTATTAATAGATGTAGATGCTTCCGATTTTAAAGATCAAAATAGTAAAGAAGAAATAGTTAACACAATATTGGATAAGGCATTACAATATTATAATAAAAAAGAAGAAATTATTCCTGAAGAATTACTTCGTAAGCTTGAAAAATTTGTTGTATTGCGAACCATAGATGAAAAATGGCGTAATCATTTATTGGGAATGGATCAATTAAGAGAAGGAATTGGACTCAGAGCATTTGGACAAAAAAATCCTTTAATAGAATATAAAGCAGAAGCATATAATTTTTTTCAAGATTTAATGGCAAGCCTGCGAGCATCAATTGTACAAAGAGTTTATCATGCGCAAATTAGTGAGAATCCGCGTCCAAAAGAAAGTGCTCCTCTTCAAAAAAATCTTCAACTTACTCATGCAGATGCTTCAGCTGATACTAAGACACAGCCGATAAGTATATCTGAAAATAATATGGAAGAAAAAATTGGTAGAAATGATAAAATAAAAGTATTATCTCCATCAGGAGAAGAAGTAGAAATTAAGTTTAAAAAATTAGAGTCTTATTTATTGAAAGGATATACTCGTGGCTAATAAAAAAAATAAATTACATTTTTCAACAAAATCTATTCATGTTGGAAATAAAATTGATGAAACAGGTGCGGCTGTAACTCCAATTCATTTTACATCCACTTTTAGGCAGCCTACTTTTGCAAGTACATCAAAGTATGTTTATTCTAGAGTTGGAAGCCCAACATTAGCAGCCTTAGAGGAAAATTTAGCTATGCTAGAGAATGCTAAGTATGCTTATGCATTTTCTTCTGGCATGGCAGCAATGACTGCAATCTTCATGATGTTTAAACCAGGTGACCATGTATTGATATCGCGTAATGTATATGGAGGTGTTTTCAGGTTGGTGACGAAGGTGCTGAATGATAACAAAGTAGATTTCGAATTTATCGATACAACAAACTTAGATACTATTGCCAAAGCAATAACAAAAAATACAAAGTTGATTCATCTTGAAACTCCAAGTAATCCTTTATTGGAATTAGCTGATATTAAAAAAGTTTCAGAATTAGCACATAAGAACAATGTTTTAGTGAGTGTGGATAATACTTTTATGGGTTCTTATGGACAAAGACCATTAGACCTTGGTGCTGATATTGTAATGCATAGCACTACAAAATTTCTGAGTGGACATTCTGATGTACTAAGCGGTGCATTAATGGTAAATGATGATGCAGCATCCGAAAAAATAACCTTAATTCAAAATACTGGAGGTGCTCTTCCTAGTCCGTTTGATGCATGGTTGCTTTTAAGGTCAGTAAAGACACTATCTGTTAGAGTAGAAAAGCAGTTCAAAAATGCTGGTAAAATTGCTAAATGGCTAGATAGTAATTCTCTAGTTACGCGAGTGATTTATCCGGGATTAAAATCTCATAAACAATTTGATTTAGCAACAAAGCAACATTCTTGCCCAGACGGCAACCCCGTATATGGAAGTATGATTTCTTTTGAGCTCGATCAGTCAATCGATCTTGATAGTTTTGCAAAAAAATTAAGCATTATCACTTTGGCTGAAAGTTTAGGTGGAGTTAAAAGCTTAATATCTTGTCCTTACTCTATGACACATGCATCTGTACCGCATGACGAAAAAGCAGAGCTGGGAATCACACCTAATTTGTTAAGGTTTTCTGTTGGTATTGAGCATGCAGATGATTTAATTTCGGAACTTGAATTTGCAATGAATCATAATTAACGTTTTTTTTAGTTAATTCTTTTTATATTGTTAAAAATATGCCGTGGTGGCGGAATTGGTAGACGCGCTGGTCTTAGGAACCAGTATCGTAAGATGTGAAGGTTCGAGTCCTTTCCACGGTACTTATGGAAATTATATTCCTAGGTGTTATAATTCTGACAGCACTAGTACTTTTTATTTCAGAATTATTTCCAATAGATGTGACAGCTCTACTTGTTCTTGGGTTGTTACTAGTCCTTGGACTGGTCAGTCCAGCTGAGAGTCTTGCGGGATTTTCTAACCCCGCGGTTATGACAATTGCCTGCCTTTTTGTGATGAGTTTTGCATTGCAAAAATCTCATATTTTAGAATATGTGATTATCAGTGTTAATAAGTTGATCGATAAATCTAGAATTCTAGGAATGGTTGCTTATTTATTTTGTATTGGTATTGCTTCTGCTGTAGTTAATAATACAGCAATTGTAGCAATATTCATGCCGGTTACTATTCGTTTAGCAGATAAATACAATATAAGTCCTTCTAAGGTATTGATACCCTTAAGCTACGCTGCTATTCTTGGCGGAACATTAACACTCGTAGGAACTTCTACCAATTTAATTGTTAATTCAATATTAGAAGATACTTCTGGAGGTACAGTATCACTTGGAATGCTTGAGTTTGCAAAGTTTGGAATAATAAAATTTGTAATTGGGTTGATATACATATTTACAATTGGATATAAATTACTTCCTTCAAGGGTAGCAAAATCTTCTAGTATTGAAGATTATAGCCTAGATGGGTATTTAACAGAGTTTCGAGTTAATGAAAATTCACCTTTATGCGGCAAAACATTACTAGATAGAAAAATTAATGAGAATTATGATGTGATTGTCCTGGATGTTATTAGAGGAGGTGAGATTATCACTTCTAATCTAAGAGGCTTAGTATTGCAGAAAGATGATGTTTTATTTGTCAAAGGCTCTTTTGATAACTTTCAGCGCTTAAAAGAAATTGAAAATCTTGCTCTTCTAACCGATGAAAAGCTCACACAGGAAGAATTAGAGCAAGAAAATCATATATTAGCTGAATGTCTTGTTACTGATAATTCAGAATTAATAGGACAAACGCTTCAAGATGCAAATTTTAGAAGAACCTTTGGAAGTTTTGTGCTAGCAATTCGTAGAGAAGGGGAAGTCATAAGAAGAAAATTAGCGCATTTTATTTTAAAACCATTTGATACTTTATTAGTATACGGTCCCAAAGATCGAATTAGTCAACTTGCTTCTAAAGAAGGGTTTATCGTTCTTGGTAAAACAGATGCTAATCTTGATAGTCATCCTTTATGGTGGCTAAGTATTGCTACTATTTTATGTGCTGTAGGTTTAGCTATCTTTAAAGTAGTTCCTATAGTTGTAGGTGTTATTCTTGGAGTAATTATTTTGCTGTTAGCTAGGGTTATTACACCAAACGAAGCCTATTCATCTATTCATTGGCAGGTGATTGTTGTTATAGCAGCTTTTCTACCAATGGGTGTTGCTATTCAACGTACCGGATTAGATGTGATGATTGGTAATGGAATAGGAAGTGTAGTAAATTTATTTCCTGAACACCTTATCCCATATTTTTTATTAGCTATAATTTATTTAATCACTATGGTACTAACTGAGATTGCATCTAATGCAGCAACTGCAATTATTATGACGCCAATAACTCTAACATTAGCGGCAAGTTTTGGATTTGATCCAAAGCCATTTATTTTTGCAGTATGTTATGCAGCATCAGCATCTTTTATTACTCCGGTAGGGTATCAAACTAATTTGATGGTATATGGTCCTGGTGGATACAGATACTCTGACTATATCAGGGTAGGATTACCTCTAGGGATTATTTTATGGATTGTTTCTGTCTTAGTTATACCAATGATCTGGCCCTTTTAATGTTTAAAGATTTAGACAGTTGGGAATATAAGAACAAAGCTATTTCAAAAACTTTTGAATTCTCATCATATTTATCCGGTGTAAATTTTCTTAATAAGATAGCTTCATTAGCCGAAGAACTAGATCATCATCCCGATATCACCTTAACTTGGTGTAAAGTGCATATACTGCTTACAACGCATGATAAGGGCGATGTAACAGAAAAAGATATAGAATTAGCCAAACTATGCGATAAGTATTGTAAGGAATAGTATTGAAATACCTAGTTTTAGTATCACTGCTTTGGTCTTTCTCATTTGGTATTATTAAATATGGATTATCAGAAGTAGATCCTTTTTTTATTAGCTATGCAAGAAATTTAATTGCCTTAGTTTTTTTTACCTCCATTTCTTTCTACCAGTTTAAAAAATTTCAGTGGGATATTAAGTTAGTACTTATAGGAGCGATTCAATTTGGATTGATGTATGTTTTCTATATACAGTCATATCAATATCTACCGGCATATCTCATTGCAACCTTTACAATCACAACACCTATTTTTATATCTATTGCTGATAAATATTTTTTTAAAAATCTCGTCACTTTAAAAGACGCTTTAGCTATTTTTTTAGTAATACTAGGTTCCTACCTTATGAGATATAATGTCACAAATCCTTTAGAATACTGGTATGGATTTCTATTAATTCAATGTGCTAATTTTGTATTTGCTTGGGGTCAAGTATGGTTTAAGCAGTGGAATAATCAGCATCCCAACACTGATATCATCAGTAATTTCTCTCAACTATTTCTTGGCGCTACTATAGTTACCTCTTCAGTTTACTTATCGGTATCAGGTAGTATGATTGAGTTAACAGATACCAACTTACTTGCCTTACTTTTTTTAGGATTATGTTCTACCGGAATCGGTTTTTTACTATGGAATATTGGTGCAACTAAAGTGAATTCATATAGGCTTGCTGTATCAAATAATTTAGTAATACCAATTGCGATTATAAATTCAGTATTAATTTTCGGAGAATCAATTAGTCTGTTATTATTCTTACCAGGAATAATTCTATTTTATATAGCTTATAGAATTACTTAGTTTTTTTATGCATTTTTCTTGCAGCATTCGCCATAAATATATCAAGTAGTCCTTTAAATGCAATCACAATACGCCATTGCCATGGGAAAATGAACATTTTTTTCTTTTTGTGTAATGCATTTACAATTTTCTTTGCAGCAATATCTGTTTTGATTATAAATGGAGTCCATTCTACCGGATCTGTCATTTCACTTTCCACAAAACCTGGACAAATTAGTGTTACATCTATTGTTGTTGGTAGCGTTTTTCTCCAACTTTCACTCAAAGCTCTTACTGCAAATTTAGAGGCAGCATATGCTCCACCACCAGCCCATGCTATGTGACTAGCTACCGATCCCACTAAAGCAATATGCCCATCGTCTTGTTTCAGCATTACTGGAATAAAGGGAAGAATTGTATTTTGAACTCCAATAACATTAACCTTTATTACTTCATTAATTAATGTTGGATCTCCTTTATGAAGTGCATCGAGATCTCCAAGACCTGCATTTGCAATCACTAAGTCAATTTTTGCAATTTTAGATAAGAAGTCATCTATTGATTCTTTGGTAGAATGCTGATCTGTAACATCCACTGAATAGATAGTAACTTCGGCACCCATTTCGCGACATTTAGTAGCAATATCTTCTAATTTTTCTTTTCTTCTAGCGCAGAGTGCTAGATGATTACCTTTTTTAGCATATTCATAAGAGACATACTCTCCAATTCCACTACTTGCACCGGTTATGTAAATATTCATAGAGACGATTCTACAAATTTATCAGTCATAATTCCACCAAAACTAATTATATTCATTCATATATGGATAAAAGTAAAATAAATGGATTAGCTCAAGCAATTCTTGAAAATGAATCGCGTCAGCTAAATAACGTTGCAAAACAAATTGATGATGATATTGTAAAGGCTTCAGAACTTATTATGGACAACAACGGTAAGTTGGTGATATGTGGACTTGGAAAATCAGGGTTAATTGGACAAAAGATTGT
>Ga0209335_10005337_pt1 | contig 11850 bp, 12 predicted proteins | sample COG_09_FD_184753 | JGI IMG/M metagenome (GOLD analysis project Ga0209335, IMG submission 184753) | Pelagic Microbial community sample from North Sea - COGITO 998_met_09 (SPAdes) (version 2) | ecosystem: Environmental > Aquatic > Marine > Neritic zone/Coastal water | place: Helgoland, sampling...
ATAGAATTTAAGTATACCGCGGGGTGGAGCAGTCTGGTAGCTCGTCAGGCTCATAACCTGAAGGTCGGCGGTTCAAATCCGTCCCCCGCAACCAAATTCTATAATTAATCTAACTCAAATTTTTCTGAATAATTTTTTTTCAACTTTTCATCTTGATCCTTTTTATCTAAAATACAATTTCCAATAACAAGATAATCAAGCTCTGTTCCCATAAAACAGTTAAAAGCGTTTGTTGGTGAATTTACAATTGGCTCACCTCTTACATTAAATGAAGTGTTTACTAAAATTGGACAACCTGTTTTTTCCTTAAATTTTGAAATTAAATCATAATAACGTTTATTTGTATTTTCGTTAACAGTTTGAATTCTTGCAGTATAATCAACATGAGTCACTGCTGGAACATATGATCTTTTAATATTAAGCTTGTCTATTCCAAAAAGCTTTTGTTGCTGATCATTCATTTCTATTTTTTTGTTTGAATTAATTTTAGACACAAGAAGCATATAAGGACTTTCTTCTTGCATATCAAACCATTCTGAAAGATCTTCCTTTAAAACTGAAGGCGCAAAAGGTCTAAAGCTTTCTCTATATTTTACTTTTAAATTTAAATTTTTTTGCATACTTTCAGATCTGGGGTCACCTAAAATAGATCTTCCGCCTAATGCTCTGGGACCAAATTCCATTCTACCCTGGAACCAGCCTACTGCCTTCTCTTCTGATAAAATATCTGAAGTTTTATCTATTAGATCATCATAATTAAAGGTTTTAAAATTAGCCCCTATAGAGGATAATTCTTTTTCTATTTCAATTTGACTAAACTCATTGCCTAAATATGATCCATTCATATTATCATTAGGATTGATATCTCTTTTATTGCCATTATCTATATGCCACAAAGCTAAAGCTGCACCCAATGAGCCTCCCGCATCACCTGCCGCAGGTTGTATCCAAATATTATCAAAAATTTTTTCCTTTAGAATTTTACCATTCGCAACACAATTTAAAGCGACTCCACCTGCTAAACATAAATTTTTAACATTGTATTCGTTACGAATTGATTTTGCTAACTTGATCATTATTTCCTCAGTAACTTTTTGAATAGATGCGGCTATATCCATATGAAATTGTGTTATACTGTCTTTTTTAGGATCACGTGGATTTTGACCAAATAAATTATTAAATTTTTCATTTGTCATAGTAAGACCAGTTGCATAATTAAAATAACTTTGATCCAGTTTAAAACTTCCATCTTTTTTAATATCAATTAATTGCTTAACTTTTTCCTCATAAATAGGTTTTCCATATGGTGCTAAACCCATTAGTTTATATTCGCCACTATTGACTTTAAATCCAGTGTAATATGTAAAAGCAGAATACAGTAAGCCAAGAGAATGAGGAAAATGTATTTCTTTTTTAATCTCTAAATAATTTGCTTTTCCTAAAGCAACAGTGGTTGTGGCCCACTCACCAACACCATCTGCCGTTAATACCACTGCCTCTTCATATGGTGATGGAAAAAAAGCACTTGCTGCATGACTTAAATGATGGTCTGAAAAAAAAATATTTTGATCTGATTTATAATTTTCATCATGTTCTTTAAGTTTGTTAAATAGCAAATTTTTCTGAAAAAGTTTTTCTTTAATCCATAATGGCATTGCTTTTGCAAAAGAAACAAAACCTTTAGGAGCAAAACCCACGTATGTTTCTAACAATCTTTCAAATTTTAAAAAAGGTTTTTCAAAAAATACTATTTGATCTACTTCACTCAATTTTAAATTTGAATATTTTAAAACAAATTCTATGGCATTATAGGGATAATTTGAGTCATGTTTGACCCTTGTAAATCTCTCTTCCTGAGCTGCCGCTACTATCTTTCCATCAATTAAAATAGAGGCTGCGCTATCATGATAAAATGCAGAAATACCTAATATAGATTTCACCTTTAAAATATCGTATAAATAAAAGGTGCTACAGCTGAACCTTGGGTTAATACTATTAATCCACCAAAGATAGCTAGCACAATAATAATTGGCAATAGCCAATATTTCTTTCTAACTTTTAAAAATTCCCAAAATTCTTTAATAAAACTCATTTTAAAACTGATTTTTCATTTTACTTTTTGGACCCTTTTTTTCAACCCAGTAAGATTTATCATTATTAAATTTTAAATTTAATACATCTTTACCGATAAAACGCATTAATAAACCAATCGGAGTTACTACAAAAAAAAATATTAGCCCCATTATTAAAGGGGAAAAAAATTTTCCTAAAAATATTCCAAATTTAAACCATATTTTGTTTAATGGAGTTAAAAATTCAGAATTTAATATTCCTAATATCAAGAAAATAACTGAAAATATTAATGACCAAAATCTTACATTCCCTTCATTTAGCATTGGATATGTCCCAATAATCAAAAACACAACAAAAAATACTATCCCAAAGCTTCTATTAGAACTTTTATTTTTTTCACTATTCATAAAATTGAATGTTCTATATTTTAAAATTTGACTTTTTGCTATCTTTTAAAAAACCTTTTACTGTTTCATTGGTTAACTTGGAAAAACTTTTTCCAAATTTTTCAATTTTTTCAATAATAGAAGGTGGAACTGTAATAATATGGCAACCAAGTTGTTTAGCTTGTAAGTAATTGTAAGGCTCCCTTACACTAGCCCATAAAATTTCAACATTTTTAAATTTCTTTGCTAAATCAATACTTTTTTTAAATTCTGGTATTGGATCTTTGCCAACATCACCCGCTCTTCCAGCAAATATTGATATTATAACATTAGTTCTTTTATTAATATTTTTTAAAATTTTACTTGTTTGTTGGGCGCTATATACAGCTGTTATATTTAGTTTAATATTTTTTGCGTTTAATTCTCTAATTAACTTGCCCATAAAAATATTTTTTGAATTCGCAAAAGGTATTTTTACAAAAACATTTTTACCCCATTCTTTTATTTTTAATGCTTGATCTTTCATTGATAAATAATCGTCACTAAATACTTCTAGAGAAACTGGTTTTTTGTTTGAGATTTTTAATATTTTTTTAGAGTAATTCTTATAGCTCTTTGCTCCTGCTTTTCTCATCAAACTTGGGTTGGTCGTAAACCCCTTCACAATTTTTTTTTTATTAAATTTTTTTATTAGATTTAATTCAGCAATGTCACAGTATATTTTTAGACTCAATTTTTTACCTACAAATTTTTAGTTATATCCTCAGTCATTTTTTTTGCATCCGCAAATAACATGAGAGTATTTTCTTTATAAAAAAGATCATTATCAATACCAGCATACCCTGGTGATAGACTTCTCTTGACAAATAAAACTGATTTACATTTTTCAACATCTAAAACAGGCATACCAAAAATTGGACTTTGAGGATCAGTTTTTGCAGCAGGATTTGTAACATCGTTGGCTCCAATAACAAAAGCCACATCTGCATTAGCAAAATCATTGTTTATTTCTTCTAACTCAAATACCTCATCATAAGGCACATTTGCTTCTGCTAATAACACATTCATGTGCCCCGGCATTCTCCCTGCAACCGGATGAATTGCATATGAAACTTTAATATCATTTTTCTTTAATGTATCAACCATTTCTCTTAAAGCATGTTGTGCTTGCGCTACAGCCATTCCATAGCCAGGTACAATAATAACCGATGAGGCATTTTTCATTAAAAAAGCGGCATCATCCGCATTGCCACTTTTAACTGGTTTTTGCTCTTTATTGGAATTACTTGAGGTTTCTTCTGTCGCTCCAAATCCTCCCAAAATAACATTAAAGAATGAACGGTTCATACCTTTACACATAATATATGAAAGTATTGCACCTGAAGAACCAACTAATGCTCCAGTGATTATTAAAGCTGTATTTTCTAAAGTAAAACCAATCCCAGCTGCTGCCCAACCTGAATAAGAATTGAGCATAGAAATAACTACTGGCATATCAGCTCCACCAATTGGAATAATTAAAAGAAAGCCAATTAAGAAAGAGGCGGCTAAAAGTATCCAAAATAAATTAGAGGATTGAATTGAACACAATAAATAAATTAATACTATTATTGAAATCAAGATAATCGCATTAAGAGGGTGTTGACCTTTAAAAGTAATTGGCGATCCAGACATTATTCCTTGTAATTTTAAAAAAGCAATAACCGAACCTGAGAATGTTACTGCTCCAACAGCTGCACCAATGGACATCTCAATCAAGCTACCAAGTTTTATATTTCCTGGTACACCTAAATTGAAAGCCTCAGGATTTAAAAAAGCAGAAATTGCAACAAAAACTGCTGCAAGTCCAACAAGACTATGAAAACCAGCAACTAATTCTGGCATAGCAGTCATTGGGATTCTGTAAGCTATGAAAGCTCCAATTGATCCACCTACTAAAATAAATATTAGTACAAATATCAATCCAGTTGAAAAATTACCTATAGATAAAAAAGTTACTGTTACTGCAATAACCATTCCTAAAATACCAAACAAATTTCCCTGTCTAGACGTTTCAGGTGAAGACAAGCCTCTTAAAGCAAGAATAAATAATACACCAGAAACTAAATAAAAAATTGCAGATAAGTTTGCAGATAACATAATTATTTATCCTTTTTCTTTTTTTTATACATTGCTAACATTCTTTGAGTTACAAGAAATCCACCAAAAATATTGATTGCCGCCAAAACTATGGCTAGAAAACCAAAAATACTTGAGGTGCTAAAGATACTATCAGAGTTTCCTGATAAACCTGCAATGATAGCCCCAACAATAATGACAGAAGAAATTGCATTAGTAACAGACATCAAAGGTGTATGCAAAGATGGAGTAACGCTCCACACCACGTAGTATCCTATGAATATTGAAAGGATGAATATGCTTAATCTAAATATTAAAGGGTCTATTTCCATAATTTATTTAATTATTGTATTTTTTATTATTTCATCCTCTAAATTAATATTTATTTTTTTAATCTCTTTGTCGAATAAATTATCGATAAAATTAAATACATTTTTTGCGTATAAGTTTGAAGCAGAAACAGGTAACTTATTTAATATATTCAACTCTCCCATTATTTTAACTTCATTTCTCTCAATAATTTTATCTACTTCTGTAAACGCCGTATTTCCTCCTTGAATAGCTGCTAAGTCATATATCACAGATCCTGCTTGCATATTTTCAATCATATTTTCTTTTATTATCACAGGAGCTTTTTTACCTGGTATCAAAGCAGTACAAATTACAATATCAATTTTTTTTAGAGTTTCAGACAACAGATTTTCTTGTTTTTTTTTAAAATCATTAGAGGTTTCTTTTGCATAACCACCTTCAGTTTCTAAATTCTCTGAACCTTCAACAGTTAAAAATTTACCTCCTAAACTTTCTACTTGTTCTTTTGATGCCATTCTTACATCGGTAGCAAAAACTATAGCACCCATCCTTTTTGCAGTCGCGATTGCTTGCAATCCAGCAACACCCGCACCAACAACCAAAACTTTTGCAGCTGGAATTGTACCTGCTGCTGTCATCATCATTGGGATTGCTTTTTTAAAATTTGCAAAAGACTCTATAACAGCTTTATAGCCAGCGAGATTTGCTTGTGAGGACAATATATCCATAGATTGAGCTCTAGTAATTCTAGGAAGCAATTCTAATGAAAAAAGATTTATTTTTTTTTTAGCTAAGCTTTCTAATTTTTCTTTATTATTATAAGGGTTTAAAACTCCAATGAGCGTCTGATTTTCTTTAATATTTGAAGTTTTATCGTCAGATAATATTCCAAGTTGAACAATTATATCAGAAGAATTTAAAACTTCTTTTTCATCTTTTAAAATATTTGCACCCATTCCTTTATACTGATCGTCTTTTATGCCAAGATGAGAGCCATAATTTTCACACAAACATACTTCAAATCCAAGAGAAATATATTTTTTTACAATCTCTGGAGTTATAGCTACTCTTTTTTCAATATTTTGATTTTCTAATACAGAACCTATTTGCATAGAGGAACCTTACAATAAGAATATTGCCATTAACACCAAAACACCAATGACAGCGACAGTTCCCCACAGAACAAATTTTGTAAAATTATTCCAAGTATTTTTATGGTTTTGATTATCCATAAAATTATTTTTGTCTTGCTTTAAATTTTGGATTTGTTTTATTAATTACGTAGACTCTTCCTCTTCGTCTTACCAACTTAGAGTTAAGATCTCTTTTTTTTATTGATTTTAATGAGCTTTTTATTTTCATAATATTTAAATGCCGGCAACGACTTACTCTTCCGTGCCTTAAGACAAAGTACCATCAGCGCTGAAGGGCTTGACTTCCGAGTTCGGAATGGGATCGGGTATAACTCCTTCGCAATAATCACCGGCAGAGGCCTTATATCGAAATTAAAAATATTGTAAACAATGAAATTAATGCGCTTTTCATGAATTTTTCACAAAATTAGCTATATAATCTTCAAGATTTATTTTTCCATGTTTTTTATAAACTTTGTTTGATAAATTCATACTTGTAAGTGCTGATGCGTATCTTTCACCCTTTCTATAAGGAAGATATTTAATTTTAGACTTAAACATTTTGGCAACTTGCATAATTGTGTAACTTTTCTTGTTAGATATGCTGTAATGATTACAATTATTTTTTTTCCAAGCGTAATAACATACTTCGATTGTATCGTTAATATGAGTGAACCTTCTTGATTGTGTTCCAGGCCTTACTATTGTTAATGGTTTATTATTTTTATATAGATCCTCAAAAATACCAATAACTGTTGCCATTTCTCCTTTGCATATTTGATTAGGTCCATAGACATTATAAAAATATATGATTTCTGATTTAAAATTATACCAATGTTTAAGGTTATCTAACATCTCTAAGTTTTTTGCTTTAGTAAATGCGTAAGGTGATAAATTTTTATCTCTACCATTATTTCCAATACTTGCAGACGTAGCTGAATAAATTAATTTTATCTTATTTTGTAAACAAAAATTAAATACCTCATGTGATCCAATAGTATTTGAGTTAATGCATTCATTCATTTTTAAAAAGCTTTGATATATTCTTGAAAATTCCCCAAAGTGAAATAATGAAATTATATTTTTTTTATATCTATTTAAAATTTTTGAAATATTTTTTGTATGTGAAGAGAGATATTTAATTTTATTACTTTTAATATGATTTATTTTTTTTCCTGTAGAATAATTATCAATACTTATTATATCAAATTTAGTCTTTTTAACTAAATAACGAATTAAATTAGAACCTACAAAACCTGCTCCTCCTGTTACAACTATTATTTTTTTCATTCAATTTTACAAATTTAAATTTTTACAATAAACTTTTTAAATAATTCTTTATTTTTAATTCTTTCGTAGAATTAATAATTTTTTTAAATTTTTTTTTATTAATAAACTTTTTTTTATATGCAATTTCTTCTAAGCAACCGATTTGAGAATTAGTTCTTTTTTCATAAAAAGAGATTAAATTAGAAGCTGTCAAAAATGCATCATGAGTGCCTGCATCTAGCCAGGTAAATGATCTTCCAAGCTCAATCTCTCTTGCTTGTTTATTTCTGATATAAATATTATTTAAATCTGTAATTTCTTTTTCTTGTCTTTTTGATTTTTTAAGTTTTTTTGCATAATTAATAGCTAAATGATCGTACACATAAAGACCTGTTACAGCTAGATTAGTTTTTGGTTTAGAGGGCTTTTCAATTATTTTTTTTAAATTATTCTGCTTATCTTTATAAAGAATACCAAATCTTTTTGGATCATTAACTTTTGATGTGAATAAAATACAACCTCTTTTAAAATCTTTTATATTTTCTAATATCTTAGAAAATTCTTCACCAAAAAAAATGTTATCTCCTAATGCAAAAATAAATTTATTTTTCCCGATAAAATCCTCAGACAATAAAATACCTTCTGGAATTCCTCCTGGTTTTTTTTGAAATTTATAGGAAATTTTAATTCCTAAATGACTTCCATCGTTCAAAAGATTTTTAAAATTTTCATAATCTTTTTTTTTTGTGATAATCAGAATATCTTTAACCCCAGCTAATAATAATACGGAAATAGGATAATATATTAACGGTTTATTAAAAATAGGTAACAAATGTTTATTAATAATTTTTGTTATTGGATTTAGTCTAGTTCCTAATCCACCAGCCATTATTATGCCTTTAACCATTTTTCAAACCTATTCTTTTTAACTTATATTTTTTTTTCAATGTTTTGTTCCACCAGCTTGAATTTTCCAAATACCATTTTACTGTATTATTCAACAGTTTATCAAATTGTAAAGTGGGTTTCCATCCAACATCTTTTTTAATTCTATAAATATTCACAGCATAACGAGTATCATGCGCCGGCCTATCCGCTACATGTAAAGCTTGATTATAAAAACTATCTTTCTTTTCTTTTTTAAAATTTTTATCTAAATAAAAACATATCTTTTTAATTATGTTAATATTTTTAATCTGATTATTTCCACCTATATTATAAGTCTGACCTATTTTTCCCTTCTGAGATACTTTTAGTAATGCGGACACATGATCCTCGACATATATCCAGTCTCTTGTTTGAAGGCCATTACCATAAATTGGTAACTTCTTTCCTGTTAAAGCAGAAATAATCATGTGTGGAATTAACTTTTCTGGATGTTGAAATGGCCCAAAATTATTTGTACAATTTGTTATTATTGATGGAATACCATAAGTTTTATACCATGCATTGACCAAATGATCAGACGATGCTTTTGATGCAGAATAAGGCGACGAAGGATCAAATCTATCAGTTTCTTTAAATAAATTTTTTTTATTTTTTAAATCTCCATAAACTTCGTCTGTTGAAATATGAATAAATCTAAATTTATTTTTTTTTTGTTTTTTCAAACTCTCAAAGTATAATCTTGTTGCTTCTAAAATTGAATGTGTTCCTAAAATATTTGATTTTATAAATGGATAATTTTTATCAATTGATCTATCAACATGACTTTCAGCTGCTAAATTAAATATTATATCAGGCTTGAATGATTTAATGCATTTCAAAACTTTTTTAAAGTCGGAGATATCAATTTTTTTTAAATAACAATTTTTTTTTTTTAAAACATTTGATATGTTTTCTGTATTTGATGAATATGATAGATTATCTATGATCAAAATATCATTATCTTTTTTTGCTAGCCGCCTCACTAAGCAACTGCCTATAAAACCAGCACCACCTGTAATCAAATATTTGATCATAATTTAATATTTGCTATAATTTTTATCGAATAATTCAAGTTTATTAACAATATAATCTACTTCTGAAAATTTCAAATCTGGAAAAAGAGGTAGGCTTATTATTTCTTTCCATGTTTCTTTTGCATTAGGAATTATTGATTTATATTTTTTATATAGAGGCTGCATCGGTAAAGGTTCGAAATGTACAGCACTAGATATTTTGTTTAATTTAAGATAATTCATTAATGCATCTCTTTTATTACATCTAATCACAAACAGCCAATAAGATGAATTATCTAACTTATAATCAGTCAATATATTAATATTTTTTAAATTTTTTATTCCTTGGATATATCTTTTTATTATTTTTTCTCTTGAAGTATTTAAAAGTCTAATTTTTTTTAATTGAGCAAGTCCAATTGATGCAGCTAAATCATTCATATTATATTTGTATCCCAACTTATCTATTGAATACTCCCAATGATTTTTTGATTTAGTTTTAAGACTTGATTTGTGTCGTAACCATGGATCCTTATTCCACCCATGAAAACTAATAGATTTAAGTTTTAAATATTTTTTTTTATTATTGGTACAAATCATTCCTCCGTCTCCAGTAGTCATAATTTTTTTTTCTTCAAAACTAAAACATCCAAAATCACCCCATGTGCCAAGTTTCTTTCCTTTGTACATTCCACCTGCTGTTTCGGCACAATCCTCTATAACTATTATTTTATTTTTTTTAGCCCATGGAATAATTTTTTCCATTTCACAAGGTTGTCCACCCAAATGAACTGGGATTACTGCCACACAATCCTTAGTATATTTTTTCTTCAAATCTTCAAAATCCATGACCAACGTATCTCTATTAACATCAACAAACACAGGAATTAAGTCACAATACAAAGCTGCTGCTGCTGTTGCACTAAATGTAATTGCTGGGACTAATACTTTTTTATTTTTTTTAAAATTATTAACTGCTAACGAAAGATGTAAGGCTGCAGTGCATGAATTTAAGGCTATCGAATATTTTGAATCAATAAATTTTGACCATTTATCTTCAAATAATTGAACTTTTTCACCATACCCTAACCAAGATTTTTTAAAAACTTTTTTTATTTCTAATAATTCTAGCTTTCCAATTTTGGGTTTAAAGAGTCTAATTTTCATATTAATTAAATTGAGAATTAATATGATCTAGTAAATTTTTGAGTATTTTCTCCACTTGTAATCTGTTTATATATCCATTCATAAGTCTTGGATAATCCAGTTTTTAAGTTTATTGATGGTGACCAGTTTAAATCTTTTATAATTTTTTCATTATCACTAGATCTGCCTCTTACACCTTTTGGTTTATCTAATAAATATTTTCTTTCTACTTTATAATCTGCTATTTCTTCTATCATATCAATCATTTGATTTATTGAAACCTGTTCGTCACTTCCCACGTTGTAAGGATCTACCAGTTGAGAATTAAATAATTTTTGTGTACCTTCTAAACAATCAGTAATATACATAAAACTTCTTGTTTGATTACCATCGCCCCAAACTTCTATATCTTTAATATTGTTAATTTTAGATAATGCAATTTTTCTACATAATGCAGCTGGCGCTTTTTCTCTTCCACCATCATAAGTACCTAGTGGACCATATACATTGTGATATCTAACAACCCTTGTTGGTAGTCCAAAATCTTCAGTAAAATGTCTACACATTCTTTCGCTAAATAATTTTTCCCAGCCATATCCATCTTCAGGATCAGCGGGATAAGCATCCGTTTCTTTTAATCCAGGAATAAAAGTTTCTTTTTGTTTTGTGCCATTATAAACACATGCGCTTGATGAAAAAAAATACTTTTTAACTTTATGTATAAGGCAAGCTCTCAAAAGATTTGTATTAATTAATACCGATAACATGCATTCTGCTTTGTTATTTTCTATAAAACCCATACCACCCATATTGCAAGCCATATTATATATATAATCAACACCATCAGTTACTTTAAGACAATTTTCATATTCCTTTAAATCTAGAGAAAAATTTTTATTTTTATCAAAGATTTGAAACCAATATTCTTTAGGTTTTACATCAGCACATACGACTTCATGTCCTTGATCCATTAAATCTTTTACTAAATGACCACCAATAAAACCACCTGCGCCACATATTAGATATTTCATATGAACTTAGTATTCTATTTTTACAACTAATTCAATATGCAAAACTAATTATTTAAGAATAAAAATTTTATTTTTTTTATTCCTACTGGCGATAAATGTAAATTGTCTGCAAAGAATTTACAGTTAGTATAAAAATTTTTATCAATTTGATTATTTAAAGGTAATAGAAAACCTTTTTTTAAATTTTTAATAAATTCATTTTCTATTTTGAGAGAGTAGTTTTCTTTCTTATTAAAGATCGGAGTTATAAAAAATTTTATATTAAAATCGCTATATTTTTCTATAATATTGTTTGCACGTACAATCATTTTTTTTTGACTATCTAGTTTAATTATTTCTTGTGCAAAGGGACTGAGATTTCCCTCTAAACAAGTTTTTTCAGGCATTAAATAATTGTTTTGCCATCTTTGATCTTCTTCTTTGAAAAAAGAATAATATAAAA
>Ga0209335_10005338_pt1 | contig 11849 bp, 11 predicted proteins | sample COG_09_FD_184753 | JGI IMG/M metagenome (GOLD analysis project Ga0209335, IMG submission 184753) | Pelagic Microbial community sample from North Sea - COGITO 998_met_09 (SPAdes) (version 2) | ecosystem: Environmental > Aquatic > Marine > Neritic zone/Coastal water | place: Helgoland, sampling...
ACTCATCGAGGCACTTAACAGCCTGAATAACATTGCATCTAGTCGTGGCCAGAGTTTAGCGCAAATGGCTTTGGCATGGGTTTTGCGGGGCAGTAGAGTGACTACGGCCCTAATTGGAGCCTCAAAGTCAGAACAAATTGTAGATTGTGTTGGCGTAATTAAAAACCTAAACTTTACAGAAGATGAACTTTTAAAAATTGATCGTTTATCCGGTGATCTGGGTATAAATCTCTGGGCAGCATCCTCTGAAGTATAGCACTCAGGGCTATCAAACTTATGAGTAATACGCATCAGATTGCTGGGCCAGTCTAAATCTATGCACTCACCAATTGGCGCCAATCGGCAGGACCAGCGACACGACTTAGTTCTGGGATGGGTCAAAATACAAACAGGAAGGTAACTTACCAAATCCTAGCCTGTCTAAGGCACTTTTGGTCGCCTCTGGATAAAAGGGTCCCATACGCAGCAAATAATACCCCTATACCCTTAGATTTAAAAAAGGGCATCCATCTTCTTGTTTTGCTATTTTTTCTGGGTTTTTTCTCTATTTTTCATTCTCTGGTACACAGTTTGTACGATGAAACCAATAAGAGTAAAGCAAATGAAGCTAGGAACTACATAGAGAAATATAATGCGAGCTATTTCTAACATGATGACTTTATAGCACCTTTTTGCATGGTGGAAAGACCCTCCAAACATCATAGAATTTTAGGGCCGACGTTCTGCAACTGGCTGAGATCAATCAGTTAGCCGACCAACTCAAAAATTAAGTAATTTAAGAAATATTTTTCTGGTTTAAGATATTTGCTTTCTTCCCAAGATACGAACCCCGCGTGGTCACACAAAAGGGAACGCTATATGTCAGCATAACTTTACTGATCAGTATTACCCTGGAGTGTGCCCAGTTAAATTTCGATAAACTACCTTAACATTTTTAAATTTTATAAACTGAGTCGCTGAACTAGCGGAGAATTCCTGATTTGAAGGTTAGTTATATAAAATAGTTTTAGTAAACATTTGCGAAAGCATCGAATTAGATTATAGATACGCAATCGAATTACAGAATTCAGGTTGAAGACGGCTAAGTAGAAGCTAAAGTAATCTGAGATCATGTTAGTTACCGAACTGCTGCCTTATGAAAAAGACAGAAGCTAGGTATGTAGTTCGCACTCCATTCATCTGGGGTATTCCGGCAATTTCATTGTGTGCCGGACACGTTTTGGGAGAAAAACTATGAAAAAGACACTTATTGCCACCAGCCTGGTTGCTTTGATTGGTACAACTGCTGCAGCTCAAGAAATCGGGGCAACATTTTCGAGATTTGACGATAACTGGCTGACCGTATTGCGCACGGGCATGACTGAGTATGCAGGAACCATCAATGGTTTGACGTATCAACAGGAAGATGCATCAGACGATCTTGCAAAGCAAATTGACCAGGTTCGTAACTTCGTTGCCTCTGGCGTAGATGCTATAATTGTAAACATCGTTGACACATCTGCTGGCGCCGCAGTTTCGGCCGCAGCGGGTGATACTCCACTTGTTTATGTGAACCGTGAACCTGACAACGTCAACGTATTGCCTGCGACGCAGGCTTTTGTTGCTTCGAACGAGATCGAATCAGGTACACTGTCAGCATTTGAGATTTGTAAAAATTTGCGGGCTAACGGTAAAGCTGGTGGAGCAACTGGTTATTTGATGAACGGTCAGCTTTCTAACCAAGCTGCGGTGCAGCGTTCAAAGGATGTATACGACGTGATCGGTATGGACATGTGTAACTTCATGACGATTATTGACGAACAGACAGCAAACTGGTCGCGCGATGAGGCTCAAGACCTTATGACCAACTGGATGTCGTCAGGTGAGCCCTTCGATTTTGTTCTAGCTAACAATGATGAAATGGCGATCGGCGCTATTCAGGCGATGAAAGCCGCTGGTATGGACATGGCAAAAGTACAGGTTGGCGGTGTTGACGCATCTCAGGATGCACTGTTGGCAATGGCAGCTGGCGATTACGACGTGACAGTGTTCCAGGACTCTGTTGGCCAAGGTACCGGCTCGATTGATACAGCGCTTCGTCTTATTGCTGGTGAAAAAGTTGACAAAAAAGTCTACATCCCATTTGTTTTGGTTACTCCCAACAATATGGGTGACTTTCTCAGCAAGAACTAAGTTTTCTTTAGAAAGTGGAACACTCGAGACGGCACCACTCTTGCCGTCTCGAATTTGTATAAACCGCTCATCTGGGAGCTTCATCTATGTCAGATACAAGCCAAGGCACCGGCGGGTTAACCTTTGACAGGACTAAACGTTCTTGGCCAAGTGAAATGAACGTTTTTCTGGCATTGGTAATAATTATCGTGGTCTTCGAAATTTTAGGGCAAGTCTTGCCCTATATGAATGATCAGAGTTTCCTGTTTGATACGCGCGATCGCTTTGATTCCATCTTCAATGAAGCCCGACTAAAGATCATTATTCTGCAAGTTGCTATCATTGGAATTATAGCTCTTGGGGTTTCACAGGTTATTATCACAGCAGGTATCGACTTAAGTTCTGGACCACTGGTTGCAGCCACTGCGATGATCGCAATGAGTTTCGGCCAAACAGAGCTGGTAAACGGATATACGAACCCAAAAGCACTTTTTGGAACTTGGGCCATGGACCTTCCTGTCGTCATCCCAATTGTCATTGGCCTATCCTTCGGTGCCTTTATAGGTGTGGTAAACGGAACTTTTATTGCGCATTTCCGGATACCACCATTTATTGCGACGCTTGGTATGTTCCTAATCTGCCGCGGCATTGCCCTTTGGTGGTCATCTGGCAACCCTATTTCATTTCCGACCGAGCAATACAAAGCCATCGGAGATGGCATGATGCCGGTTGTTTGGTTTTTGTCCCTGGCGGTTATCTTTCACCTAATTATGCGCTACACGGTTTACGGCAAGCATACTTATGCCATCGGCTCAAACGAAGAAGCTGCGCGTATGTCTGGTATAAATGTCAAACGCCATAAGATCATGGTATACATGATTGCTGCCATGTTGGCAGCTTTCGCTGGTGTTGTTCTAAGTGCTAAGGCTTCAACGGCACAGGCTGGCATGGGCGAGTTTTATGAACTCTTCGCGATTGCTATGGCGGTGATCGGAGGCATTAGCCTCACAGGTGGCCGCGGTTCAATCATTGGAACAGTACTTGGCGCAATGGTGCTGGGTGTAATTCGTTCCGGTTTTACCTACATCAAATTGGATGGGTCATATCAGCTTATGGCTATGGGCGCGATTATCATCGCAGCGGTCATTTTAGACCAATACCGTCAACGCAACAAATCTTAGGCTGGGAGGAATGAAACATGAGCGAAGAGCTCGTTCTTAACACAGTAGACCTAACCAAGCACTACGGTGGCGTCCGTGCCCTTGAAGGTGCAAACTTTCAACTGAAAAAAGGTGAGCATGTTGCCATTATGGGTGATAATGGCGCAGGAAAATCGACGTTCGTACGACAGATTACCGGCGTAGAACAGCGCACACGCGGGACCATCATCTTTGATGGAAAAGAGGTTGAATTCAAAGGTCCAATTGAGGCCCGAGAGTCCGGTATCGAAACTGTATTCCAAACACTGGCCTTGGCCGATCATTTGGACGTGCCAGACAATCTATTTTTAGGACGTGAAAAAACCAAATGGAATTGGTTAGGTCCTTTTCGACTTCTCGATTACAAGGCCATGCGCAAGGACACAATGGCGGCTCTGGAAAAAACCGGTGTAAAAATTCCCAACATTCATAATACAATTGAGAAAATGTCTGGAGGACAACGCCAATGTGTGGCCATTGCGCGAACTGCCTCTTTTCACTCTAAATTGACTATCATGGATGAACCCACAGCAGCGCTTGGCGTACAGGAAACTGTGCAAGTAGAAAATATCATCCGGCAGCTAAAAGATCAGGGCGAGCCATTGATTTTGGTGAGCCACAATATGCGGCAGGTGTTTGACTTGGTCGATCGCATCGTTGTTTTTAGGCGGGGAGAGATCTGCGCAAATCTTGATATTAAAAGTGGTGACTACACTGGAGAGGATGTTGTAGCTTATATCACTGGCGCCAAAACTGGTGCAGAATATGAAGGTGCTGCACGTCCTATTCAGTAAGTGTAGCAAACCCTACATTGGGACAGAAGTCTTCAATAAAACCAGAGGCAACACCAATAGAATAGGACTACAGACGATCAAATCTTGGAACGCAAATCCAAATAATGTTAAGTCTGACCACAACATCACAATCGGAGCCGATCATGCAAGCCCATCTTTCTCCACAAGACTGCGATTTGGAACAATTTTCTCAACAAGTAGAGCGGCAGCTCACCATCCAAAACGTGCCACAGGCCCATGACATTCAAAAAAATGTGCCTATCTACGATATCAGCCAGTTAGATCTGACCGGCGACACCCAAACGCTTCGGACAGAATGGGCTGACGTTTTGCGCAACACCGCAGGGGTCTTGGTCCTTAAAAATGCCTATGCAAACACCAGCTCCATAGATGCTGCGACCATGATCTACGAAAAGATCATTGCCGATGAGAAAGTGGCTTCAATCGATAAAGCCGATCACTTTGCAGCTTCTGGTGCAAATGATCGTATTTGGAATTCTGCACAAAAGCTTTGCCAATACGATCCGCTGGTCTTTGCACAATATTTTGGCAATATTGCCATCGATACTGCCTGTCAGGCTTGGTTAGGCCCCAACTATCAAATGACTGCGCAGGTCAATCTTGTGCGCCCCGGTGGCGCAGCACAAAGCCCACACCGTGATTATCACTTAGGCTTTCAATCCAGTGACATTGCCGCCAGCTATCCCGCACATGTGCACGACTTGTCTCCAGTATTAACCCTGCAAGGGGCCGTGGCCCATGCGGATATGCCTATCGAAAGTGGGCCAACCAAGCTTTTACCCTTTAGTCAGATCTACCGTCACGGCTATTTAGCTTTCACACAGCCTGACTTTCGTACATATTTTGAAAAGCATCATGTGCAAGTGCCCTTGGCAAAAGGGGACGTACTGTTTTTCAGCCCAGCGCTTTATCACGCAGGTGGTGCCAATGTGAGTACCAATATCCAGCGCATGGCAAATCTTCTGCAAGTGTCTTCAGCCTTTGGACGAGCGATGGAAAATCTCGACCGATTGGATATGACCCGGCGACTTTACAAAGTATTAAGCGCCGGAAATCATGGCCTCAATACGCTAGAAATGGACGCGGCAATTTCAGCATGTTCAGAAGGCTATTCTTTCCCCACCAATCTAGACACAGATCCCCCTATCGACGGATTGGCTCCCGAGACACCGGCTGCTCTTTGTCGTAGGGCCTTGAGCATTGGTATGACCATCACAGAATTCAACGCATCATTGGACGCCCAGGTGGTGCGCCAGAAATTCTAGGCTTGGTGTTTTGTGCCCTTGGTCTTTGACTGGATTAGGCTAAGCAACCCATGCCCTTGAAATGTGGTAACTCAGGGTGTCACAAAACGAGGCATTTGTTGTTAATCTTTAATGATCCTGTGTTTTGATAAACTGGTCATTGCGAAGATCGGCAAAAGCTTGATGTAATTCTTCCCGCGTATTCATCACAATTGGTCCATGCCATGCTACCGGTTCTTTGATCGGTGACCCTGCAATAAGCAAGAACCTCATACCATCGGGTCCGGCCTGTACAGCCACTTCATCGCCTGTGCCAAAATTTACTAAAGTCCGATTGCCAGACAGATCCCGTATGTTAACCTCTTGCCCCATTACTTCTTTTTCAAGCAATACACCCTGCGGACTTGACGCATCTGCAAATTTCCCTGCCCCACCAAAAATATAGGCGAATGTGTTACGATATGTGTCAACTTTCAGAACCTTGCGGCAGCCTCTTGGAATGCTGATATCAAGATAAAGTGGGTCTGCAGCAATCCCATCAACCGGGCCCCGCTGGCCCCAAAATTCGCCAGTTATGACCCGCACAGACGTTCCATCATCATCAATAATTTCAGGGATCTCTTTTGCCTCAACATCTTGATAGCGTGGCGCAGTCATTTTTAGGCTACCAGGTAAATTAGCCCAAAGCTGAAACCCGTGCATTTCTCCTATGGTATTCCCATTGGGCATTTCCTGATGCATTATACCCGATCCAGCTGTCATCCACTGGACATCACCGGCTGCTAATGTACCGCTATTACCCAGACTATCATTATGGTCGACAGAGCCATTCAAAACATAAGTAATCGTTTCAATTCCACGATGGGGATGCCAAGGGAACCCACCGGCATAGGCCTCTGGATCATCGTTTCTGAAATCATCAAACAATAAAAATGGGTCATAAGCCTGAGGTTCATGAAACCCAAAGGCGCGATGCAAGAGAACTCCTGCACCCTCTCGGGTTGGAGTTGCAGTGCTGGTTGATACAGCTGGCCTAATCGACATAAGAAATCCTCTCTACTATCTGTAAGAGTAATAATTAGTGCATTATTTTGTAAATTCAGTGTTCTAAATATAAAAACGAATAGGGCTAATTTTTACACGTAGATACTTTTATTATATACCATTATTAAATACAACTGGTGGAGGGCGTTGGCCGCTAGAAAACCAAAAACTAGCCAAAAAAACCTAGGTCAAAACTTCAATAACCAAGTCTGCGTTGGAAAAGGCCAGCCAGACGTTAAAAGAAAGTTAATATCATGGGTTTATTACAGGATGGGCGCTGGGTTGATCAGTGGTATGACACCAAAGAAACGGGGGGACGTTTCGTCCGTACAACACCAAAATTTCGCAACTGGATTACTTCAGATGGATCAGCTGGCCCAAGCGGCGTTTCTGGTTTTAGGGCAGAGACGGGTCGTTATCATCTATATGTATCACTGGCCTGCCCTTGGGCACATCGCACGTTGATTTTTCGAGAATTAAAAGGGTTAGAAAAAATGATTTCGGTGTCAGTTGTGCATTGGTACATGGCTGACAAAGGCTGGACCTTTGAACCTGGAAATGGCGCAGTTCCAGATTCCGTTAATGGATCAAATTATATGTATGAGGTCTATACCGAAGCGATGTCAGATTATTCTGGCCGGGTCACGGTTCCAGTTTTATGGGACAAGAAAAACAACACCATTGTATCAAATGAATCATCAGAAATAATTCGGATGTTCAATTCAGCCTTTGATAAAATTGGAGCAACTGCAGCTGATTATTATCCTGAACCACACCAAGCAGAAATAGATGCGTTAAACGACCGAATATATAACACGGTGAACAATGGTGTTTACAAAGCTGGGTTTGCAACCACACAAAATGCTTATGAAGATGCCGTTTTGCCTTTGTTTGAAACGCTCGACTGGCTTGATGCACACCTTTCAAACCAGCGGTATCTGACCGGTGATACAATTACCGAAGCCGACTGGCGCTTATTCACCACTTTGGTACGGTTTGATCCTGTCTATGTAGGGCATTTCAAATGTAATATTCGGCGTATTTCCGACTATGCAAACCTATCTGGATATGTGCGTGATCTATATCAACAGCCTGGTGTGGCAAAGACTGTGAATATGGAGCATATTAAAAATCACTACTATGCCAGCCATGAAACGATCAACCCGTCCTGCATAATCCCAAATGGGCCAGTAATTGATTTTGCATTATCTCACGACCGTGGAAAATTTGGATAAAAATGTCAGAATCAACACTGATGCTTGCCGACGTAAAAGCAATCAAAGTAAGCCTAGACGCAGGTCATAATTAATTATTCAAAAAAGAAAGGATCCTTTCTATCAATAAATTTGACCCCAAAAAACTATCAATAGCTCACCAAGACGTGGTCAAAAAAACCCGTCGTTGGCTTGAACAAATGGTAGTGGGGTTAAATCTATGCCCGTTTTCCCATAGCATCATAGCCCAAGAACAAGTGTATTATGCAATCTGTGATGCTACCACCGATTTAGAATTAAAGCAGTTCTATGAGAATGAGTTAAAGCGCCTGCTTGAGGCTGACGAAAATGACGTTTCTACTAGTTTGCTTATGTTTACCCAAGGCTTAGCCCAGTTCGACGATTACCTGGACCTACTCGATTGGTTTCAGCAGCTATTGGAGCAGGCAGAACTTACAGAGCATATGCAATTAGCATCATTTCATCCCCAATATCAATTTGAGGGTGTGGCTGCTGACGATCTTAGCCACTTCACTAATCGCTCACCCTATCCGACCATACACCTTCTACGACAGGCTCAAATGACTAAAGCCCTCACTCACGTTGCGGACCCTGAAAAGATTTATACAGATAATATAAAAACATTAAATGAACTTGGCCGCCAAAAGGTCGAAGCACTCTGCCCTTGGGGTAAATAGAAGGTATTTTTTTGGATTTCTCAGTAGCAGAGGGTTTTAATTGATTGTTTTAATTTTTTTGGCTAGTGCCACACCTAAAGCTTGATGAGCTTCATTTTCAAAGTGGACACCATCAACTGTTGATGTCGCAATTATTTTTCCAGCATCAAAAAATTCAATAGCTCGATGGATAGCAATTTCTGAGTACAAATCACCTAGCTCCTCTGAAAGATGATCAGCGCCATAAAAAGAGGTACTAAGGTGGCCAGTTACAACAATAGGTGGTGGTGCGATTAAAAGTGTCTTGTAGCCCCCATGTCGGCTTTGAAGGTCGGAATTTTGTGAAATCTCCAACAACCCAGCAATTCCTCCTAAAATGTCACGTGCAGAATTTCCAAAAAGTGCTTTGCAGTCATTTGTACCTAGCATTATTGTTAACAGGTCAATAGGTCCGTGAGTGGAGAGTGCAATTTTCAATCCCATCCATCCATTCATATGGGGCCCCATTATTGGGTCGTCAAAACAAGTTGTACGACCAGGTAAGCCCTCTTCAACTAATAACCATTTATCTCCAAGTGCCTCTTTTGCTACACATGGCCACCTAGCTTTCGCATCAAAGCGGCCATAATCTCCTTCAGCTACTATTGGACGAGTGCCATGAGTATTGCTGTCTCCGAAGGTCAATAAAGTAGGCATAGGCGATCCTTAGAATTTTTCTGACTAAAACTATCCGTAAATATCTCTAAAGCAATTTTAAAGACGTTCGTTTTATTTTTGGTGGATATCAGTGGGGCATAATTTACTTCCACTCGATCGTATGACGCTTGGTGCTACGAGTCCACTACATCAGTCACTGCAATATTTAGAAGGGTCAATTAGGTAAAGACAAAGGCTCCATCGATTTGACTGGCCAGCCCAACCTTCCGGAACAAATATAGTCATGCCAGATAAGCTTCAGTTGTTTAAGCTTTCAGGTCGTACTGTCAAAATGAAACACATGTATTTAAATTGATATCCTCAACAGTTTATACGATCTAAAAGAACCTCAGAAAAACTAGAAATTAAATACATAAAAGTCTTCAAAGGTTTTTTGCTTTCCTAATAAGCTCAACTTTGTCAGTTATTTCACTGACATCCACCCCTCTTCCAATGAGTCCTTCTCGTAAATCAGGTTCAGAAAGTGCTTCAATTGACGCATCAGTCATATTCAGAAAGTTCAATTTACTTTTAAATGGAGCATTAGTAGTTCCAAATACCTCAATGTTTTCAAAACCAAAATCCACCGCATATTTCTTCATAAAGTGAGTTAAGAATGTGTTGATACTAAAACGCACTCGGGGATCCTCTACCATGTGCTTTTCAGATCCATCGAGAGCTTGAACCATAAGTTTTGCCCACCGCTCTGCACCTCGAGCGTTCATAACTTCAAGCGCGTTGTGTTGATGATGGAAGTTTAGCCTGAAATCAGCACCATGGTATTTGAGCCCACCACCCATCACATCAAGCCACATAGAAGATTGGGTTCTAACATGGTGCGACATATCACCAACTCGTTCAAAAGAGGCCTTAAACCAAATTTCATCTTGGAAAACCAAGTGATAGAAATTGTGTACTATACGTACTATTCGGTCATGCCCCAATATAGAAAATAGCTGCCAAAACTGAATAGGTTTAGACTGGCTATTTGGAGCAAGAAGGCTGATAATCTCATGCATCCTGTGTGCATTTATGGGAAGAGTTTTTTCTTCTATTGCTGAGGAAATATATCCAAGCTGTGTTTTCTCGGTCATGTATCCGTACGCCGGTTCATATCTTGAATTCGGCATTTTATTCATTCCTCAGTCTTTTATAATTTTTTCAGATCTAAGTTAACATTCTAAATTCAGCAACAATAATGAGGGTCAATAAAATTCAAATATAGACTACTTCGAACAATTCTCGATGATTAATCGTTTAATGATTTCCACAATAATGATTTAATGAGTGCAAATATTAAGATTGGAACGATTTCATTTATCTAATATTTTCTTGTTCTACAAGATTTCTGAAATCTTTTAGATAGTTACCTTAACTTTTATTGGACCAGATATGACAGACAAACTGACTAAGAAAGTACTTGAATGGATTGGGGTTTTAACCGCTATAGCTTATTCAATGCTGGTCGCTTCAAATACTGGAAACGAAGTGCTTGGCTTTGCACTACTTCTTATATCTGCAGTTGTTATAGGTGCCTGGGCATTTTTATGCCGGCATTTTGGTATATTATTATTGCAATTCTTTTACGCATCCGCAGGCATTTTTGGTGTGTTGAGATGGATGTAGTGGACATAGTCTCTGCGGTACGCTCTTTACGGCATCCGCAAAGAATTTTTTAACTAACCACCTTAAACTCCATGCCCAGAATGATATAAATTTAACTTTTTAGAAATTATAATTAATACCAAGAACAGTATAAAAAGAGTTCTTGCCCTCGACAATTGGGCTATCCACCGCGCTGCTGGGTAAAAAACTTGAATTGACGTTTGCAAACAGGCTTGTCTTTTTAGTTAGCGAATAAAATGTACTGATGGATACATACGGCGTGGTGACACTGCCTGGTGCGTATTGCACCCGTGCCACTGTGGCTTCGCTTGCTTTTACTCCATACAAATAATTCGCGCGATTGCTGTCATACCATTTTGCACCACCCTGAAAAATTACCGGTTGCCCCAAAATAGGGATAAATTGGCTTAAAGATATATCAGCTAAGTTTCCACTAAATTTATCAGTGACTTCTGTCGAAAATTTAAATTTAGCATTTAGTCCACGAGAAATTTCGTATGAAGCTTTTAATGCGCCATCATAATATAACTCTCTTGTCATTCCAGTCAGGTCCGACGAACGGCTACTATTATATGGTCTGTTTCTTGGCGCAACAGACGCACTCATTTTGACTTTTTCGCCATCAAAAAATTGATAAGCCAAACCTTCCTGGTAGCTGATACTTAAATTACCTGACTCATAGCTAATGGATGGCATTACCGCAGAAACATTATTAACATTTTTGTAGACTGAGGCTGCACCTACGTACGTCAATCCAACTGAAAACTTTGATTTTTCATCAGCGTAGCTAGCACTAACTGAGAAAGTTAGATTCAGCGCCACTAAGCCAATAAGTCTTTTAATTTTCATAATTTAATTCCCATAATTTTGTTTGAGGATACCTTATTAAATATACAAACCTCAAGCCGTTTAGTTTTCCAATTACACAATGACTTTTCGCGACGTCATGTTTGACATAAAGTATTAACGTTTGTTGAATTGGCCACGCAACAACTAGAGGGAAGTAGAAATGTTTGTTACATTTACGGATTGGGAATTTGACAATATCGAGTTAGCCCAAAAAACTGCCGAAGGCATGTGACCAAAGATGTAGGCAGCTGGTGCTAAGAGTTTTAAAGCCACTCAAACTGGTGAGAAAACAGTTCGCACCATGACCGCATGGCCGGACTCTGCAACTGCACAA
>Ga0209335_10005339_pt1 | contig 11849 bp, 15 predicted proteins | sample COG_09_FD_184753 | JGI IMG/M metagenome (GOLD analysis project Ga0209335, IMG submission 184753) | Pelagic Microbial community sample from North Sea - COGITO 998_met_09 (SPAdes) (version 2) | ecosystem: Environmental > Aquatic > Marine > Neritic zone/Coastal water | place: Helgoland, sampling...
AGATAATATTATTTTTTAAAATTAATTCCTTTATCCTCAAGAACTTTTTTAAGCTCACCATTTTCATACATTTCCTTTATAATATCACAACCACCAACAAATTCTTTCTTGATATATAGTTGAGGAATAGTAGGCCAGTCACTAAAAGTTTTAATTCCTTCTCTAATATTTTGATCTTCTAAAACATTTACGCTTCCAAAATTTACCTCAAGAATTTTTAACATATTAGTTACAGCCATTGAAAATCCACACTGTGGAGCATCTGGTGTTCCTTTCATAAATAAACATACCTCATTGATATCTATGTGGTTTTGAATTTTATTTTTCGTTTGATCATCCATTATTGTTCCTTTGTTTTAATTGCTAAAGCATGCAATTCATTACCCATTTTACCTTTTAAAGAATTGTATACCATTTTATGTTGTTCTATTTTACTTTTACCTGAAAACTGAGATGATGTTACGGTTGCAGAATAGTGATTTCCATCACCTGCTAAATCTTGTATTTCTATTATAGCATCGGGCATTGCTTCTTTAATATACTTTTCAATTTCTTTTAAATCCATTGCCATTATGAGCTCATATAATTTTTTAACCAATTATTATAAAATGCTTTTAATTCGTCAATTGTAACTTTTGTCTTTTCATTGATAATTACATCTTTATCAACAATGGTTCCTAGTTTTTCATGATGAACCGAGTTTTTATTCAAAATTTTAGAAACTTCTTTTAAGTCTTTTTGGTTAATTTCAACAATATATCTACCTTGATCTTCAGCAAAGAAGTATTCAATATCATTCATCAAGTTTTTAGATTTTTCTAATTTAATTCCTTTGTTTCCTTTAATACACATTTTACTTACCGCAGTAAGTATACCTCCTAATGATACATCATGAGCGCTTTTAATATAACCTTTTTCAATTAAGCTTAGCAGTGATTGACCATTATTTTTTTCGTTAAATAAATTAACTTCTGGTGGAGGGCCATTTTTTTCGTCTAAAATAGTTCTAGCAAATAAACTTTGATCTATATGACCTTCTGTTTTTCCTATTAGTACTACTAAATTATTAATTTCTTTAAAATTCATTGTAACCATTTTTTTATAATCTTTAATTAAACCAATACCTCCGATTGATGGAGTTGGTTTAATTCCAATTTCTTTTGTTTGATTGTAGAAAGAAACATTTCCAGAAACCACTGGGAAATCTAAATATTTACTTGCTTCACCAATTCCCTGAACACATTCCACAAATTCACCCATATTATCCTCATTTTCAGGACTCCCAAAGTTTAGACAATTTGTTATTGCCACTGGTGTTGCTCCAACTGAAACTAAATTTCTCCAACTTTCGGCAACTACTTGTTTACCTCCAGTTAATGGGTGGGCCCAACAATATACCGCTGAAGAGTCTACAGATGCTGCAACTGCTTTATTAGATCCGTGAACTCTTACTACACCAGAATCACCACCAGGTTTTTGAATAGTGTCTCCCATTACTGTGTGATCATATTGTTGCCAAATCCATTCTTTATTACAAACATTAGGATTTGATAAAATTTTTGCTAAAATATCTTTAATTTTTAATTTATTAAGAGTCTCTTTTTTAATTTTATTTTTTTTTGGTAATTTAGATTTTTTCCATTTTCGATCATACATGGGGGAATTTTCAACTAGAGTATTAACAGGTATATTTGCAACATTTTTTTCATCAAAAAATAATTCTATATTTTTTGTATTTGTAGTTTTACCAATCACAGCAAAATCTAAATTCCATTTATCAAATATTTTTTTTGCTGATTCTTCTTTTCCATTTTCTAAAACTATCAACATTCTCTCTTGGCTCTCAGAAAGCATAATCTCATAAGGAGTCATTTTTGTCTCTCTACAAGGAACTTTATTGAGGTTTATTTCAATTCCTAAGTTTCCTTTAGATGCCATTTCTATACTTGAAGATGTAAGGCCTGCAGCACCCATATCTTGAATTGCAATAATTGAGTCTCCAGCCATTAACTCTAAACAAGCTTCAAGAAGAAGTTTTTCTGTAAATGGATCTCCCACTTGAACTGTAGGTTTTTTTTCCTCAATTTTTTCATCAAAACTTGCTGATGCCATACTAGCACCATGAATACCATCTCTACCAGTTTTAGACCCAACATAGATTACTGGTTTGTTTAAACCTGCAGCTTTAGAATAAAATATCTTATCTTTTTTAACTAATCCTAATGTCATAGCATTAACTAAAATATTTCCATTATATGAGCTATCAAATGATGTTTGACCAGCAACCGTTGGTACACCCATACAATTACTGTAACCTCCAATACCATGAACCACACCTCTTAATAAGTTTTTTGTTTTTTTATGTTGAGGTGAGCCAAAATGAATTGAATTCAAATTAGCAATAGGTCTGGCACCCATCGTAAAAACATCTCTCATAATTCCTCCAACCCCAGTGGCAGCACCCTGGTAAGGCTCTATAAATGATGGATGGTTATGACTTTCTATCTTAAAAACTATTGCATCACCGTCTTCTATATCTATCACTCCTGCATTTTCACCAGGACCTTGAATGACTTTTTTTCCTGAGGTAGGAAGTTTTTTTAAATGAAGTCTAGATGATTTATAAGAACAATGCTCATTCCACATTGCTGAAAATATTCCTAGTTCAGTGATATTTGGTGTTCTTTTTAATAAATCACAAATTTTATTATATTCGTCAGCTTTAAGACCATGTTCAATAGCTACTTTTTCATTTACTAACATTATTTAATATTATTTATTAAGTTTTTAAAAAAAATAGATCCATCTTCTCCAGATAGACTTTGATCAATCATTCTTTCAGGATGTGGCATCATACCAAGAACATTTTTTTCTTTATTAAAAATACCTGCAATATTATTTGTAGATCCATTGGGGTTATAAAGATCTTCTGTTTTGCCGATGTTATTACAATAATAAATAGCTACTTGGCCATTATCCTCAATTTCTTTAAGTTGATCTTTTGTACAAAAATAGTTTCCTTCGTTATGAGCAATGTGAAATTCAAAAATATTTTTATCTAAATTTTTAAAATAAGGATTTTCTTTATTATCAATTTTAACAAAAACATTTTTACAAATGAATTCTAAATATTTATTTCTCAACAAAACACCAGGAACTAGTCCTGTTTCAACTAATATTTGAAAACCATTACAGATCCCCATTACCAAGCCACCAGATTTTGCAAAGTTTATAACTGATTGCATTATTTTAGATTTCGATGCCATACTTCCACAACGAAGATAGTCACCGTAAGAAAAACCACCAGGCAAAACAACTAAGTCACTTTTTGGTAGTTCTTTGTCATCATGCCAAACCATTTTATTTTTGAATCCAAACTTATTAAGAGCAACATCTATGTCTCTATCACAATTTGAACCAGGAAAGGTTATTACTGATGATTTCATTAATTATTGTGTCTCAATAATTTTATAATTTTCAATTACTAGATTTGCTAAAAGTTTTTTACACATATCTTCAACTACTTTTTTAGCTTTTATTGAATCATTTTCCTTAACATCAATTTCAAAATACTTACCTTGTCTAACTTCATTTATATTTTTAAATCCCATACCATCTAATGTTTGATGAATAACTTTACCTTGAGGATCTAAAACATCTTGTTTAAGAGTTATTATAGCAGAAACTTTCATTTATTTTTTTTTTTGATAGATGATAACTTGGTTATATTTACAGCAGATACATTTGATTGCTCATGAAGAATTCCTAATCTTTTAGCAACTTCTGTATAGGCTGGAATTAGATCTCCAAGGTCTTTTCTAAACCTGTCTTTATCAAGTTTTTTGTCAGTTAACGAGTCCCATAATCTACATGTGTCTGGGCTAATTTCATCAGCAAGGATCACATCGTCTTTTCCATTAATCTTTAATCTTCCAAATTCTAATTTAAAATCAATTAACTTAATTCCAATTCCTCTAAACATTCCAATCATAAAATCATTAATTCTTAAAATGATCTTTTTTACTTTTTCTATCTCTTTTTTTGTTGCCCATTCAAATGCGTAGATATGTTCCTCTGCTACTAGAGGGTCACCAAGTTTGTCATCTTTTAAGCAGTATTCAATTAAAGGTTCTTTAAGAACAGTACCATCCTCAATTCCAAGTCTTTTGGTAAGAGACCCTGTTGCTACATTTCTAACTATAAATTCGATAGGAATAATTTCCACTAATTTTATAACTTGTTCTCTCATATTTAGTCTTTTAACTAAATGATTTTTAATTCCAATTTGGGATAAGTTTGAAAGGATATGTTCTGAAATTCTATTATTTAGAACTCCTTTACCTTCTATAGTGGTTTTTTTTTGATTATTAAAAGCTGTAGCATCATCTTTAAAATACTGAATAACTAAATCTTTATCTTGAGTTGCATAAATAATTTTAGCCTTTCCTTCGTAAAGTTTTTTACCTTTTTTCATTATTTAAATACTCTTCTAAAAATTAAGTTTACATTTTTAAAATGTTTAGAATAACTAAAAATCGCTCTTAATTTATTTGGTGAAATTTTACTCATTATATATCTGTCAGACTGGATGACATTAAACAAATCCAAGTTTTCAGCAAAACATTTTTTTGCGTAACTTTGAACCATTTTGTACGATTTTTCTCTACTTAATCCAGTTTTTGTTAATTCAAGCATCAACTCTTGAGAGAAAATTAATCCTTTAGTAATATTTAAATTTTCTAACATCTTCTTTGGATAAACAATCATATTATCTAAAATATTTGTTAATCTTACTAAAGCAAAATCTATTGTTATATTAGCGTCTGGCCCAATATTTCTTTCAACACTTGAATGGGAAATATCTCTTTCATGCCACAAAGCAATATTTTCTAGGGCAGGGATCACAGCACTTCTAACCATTCTTGCTAGACCAGTTAAATTTTCACTTAGTATAGGATTTTTTTTGTGTGGCATTGCTGAAGAACCTTTTTGATTTTTTGAAAAATATTCCTGTAATTCATAAACTTCTGTTCTTTGTAAATGTCTTATTTCAGTAGCCACTCTCTCTATTGAGCCAGCAATAATTCCCAAAACAGAAAAATAAAAAGCATGACGATCTCTTGGAATGATTTGAGTTGATATAGGCTCAACTTTTAAACCAAGACTCTTTGCAACGTATTTTTCAACATTTGGATTTATATTTGCAAAAGTTCCCACAGCACCAGAAATAGCACAAGTAGAAACTTCATCTATTGCATCAACTAATCTTTTCCTATTTCTTTTAAACTCTTCATAAAATGATGCTAGCTTTAAACCAAAAGTAATTGGTTCAGCATGGATGCCGTGACTTCTACCCATGCACGGTGTAAATTTATATTTTCTTGCTTGTTTTTTTAGTACTTTTAAAATTTGATCTAAATCTTTAAGAATAATTTTTCCAGACTGAACTAACTGAATGTTAAAACTTGTATCTAGCACATCGGATGAAGTCATACCTTGATGAAGATATCTTGCTTTAATTCCAGTTTTTTCAGTAATAGAGGTTAAAAAAGCAATTACATCATGTTTAACTTGACTTTCAATTTGATGAATTCTTTTTACATTTATTCTAGCTTTTTTTCTTACGACAGAGGAAACACCTCTTGGAATTTGCTTAAGCTTTTCCATTGCTTGTGCTGCAGCAACTTCGACATCTAACCAAATTTTGTATTTATTTTCTTCTGACCAAATATCAGTAAGTTCTTTTCGCGAGTATCTTTTTATCATTAATTATAAGTAAGGGGGCTTTGAATAACCTTTAGCAGATTCTGTAAAGATTTCATAACCATTTTCTGTGATTCCTAAAGTATGTTCAAATTGTGCAGATAAAGATTTGTCTTTAGTTACTGCAGTCCATCCATCATTAAGCATTTTTACATCAAATTTACCGGCATTGATCATTGGTTCAATTGTAAATGTCATACCTGGCTCAATTTCCATTCCTGTATTTTTGGACCCATAATGTAAAATATTTGGTGACTCATGAAATGTAGTACTTATTCCATGACCACAAAAATCTCTCACTACTGAAAAACCTTTTTCTTCAACATAAGATTGAATTTCATATCCAATGTCGCCTAGTTTAATTCCAGGTTTAAGTATTTTAATCGCTCTCATCATAGACTCATAAGTTGCATTTATTAAATTATTTATTTTTACTGGGGTTTTACCAATACAAAACATTCTACTGGTATCTCCATAATGTTCATTTATGATTGCAGTAACATCAACATTTATTGCATCTCCTTCTACCAAAATTCTATCTTTTGATGGAATTCCGTGACAGACAACATGGTTGAGTGAAGTACATAATGATTTTTTAAAACCTCGGTAATATAATGGAGCAGAATATCCTCCATTATCTCTAATGAACTCATACCCAAGTTTATCGATATAATCTGTAGACATTCCTTCTTTTATATTATCAGTAAGCATATCTAATGTTTGAGCAGCCAGCTTTCCAGCAATTCTCATTTTTTCAAATTTTTCTAAATAATTACTCATTAATAATTTTTAATTTTTTTTCTATAAAAATTTCTTTTGAGCTTATCTTACACCTATAAGCTAAAAAATTAACTCCTGCTTTTTTAGCAGTTAAATAATTTTTATAATATTCACTATCTATATCACTAGCTATTTTAAAATTTTCCATATTTTGGATTTGAACTAGGAATATTAAGTACGCTTTATATCCCTTTTTTATGGCATCAATAAGGGTAAGTAAATGTTTTGAGCCTCTTGTAGTAATTGCATCAGGAAATTCAGCAGTTTTTTTATCTCTGAATAATGTAACATTTTTAACCTCTACAAAAATTTTTTGCTTATTTTTTTCGATTAAAAAATCAAATCTTGTCTCTTTATTAAAAAAAACTTCAGATTTTATCGTATCATTGTCTTTTAATTCATTAATTAAGTTATTCTTTAATCCATGACTAACAATCTTATTTGCCATATGAGTATTGACACCAACTAAATTTTTTTGAGCTTTAATTATCTCTAAACCAAATTTTAACTTTCTTTTAGGATCGTCATGTTTAAGTAAATAGACATCATTACCTTCATCCAAAAGACCTTTCATTGAGCCAGTATTCGGACAATGAGCAGTGACAGTTTCTTTATTTATTTTAACATCTATAAAAAAGCGTTTGTATCTTTTGATTAGTTTGCCTTTTATTAAAGACTTGGTAAATTCCATATTCAAACTATATATACATAATGACTAAAAACACAAAAGTAAATGCAGCAATATTAATTATTGGAAATGAAATTCTTTCAGGAAGAACTCAAGATACTAACACTAGTACTTTAGCAACTTGGTTAAATTCTATTGGTGTAAAAGTAAATGAAGTCAGAGTTATTCCAGATATTGAGAAAATAATAGTTGATACATTAAATACTTTAAGAAAAAAAAATAATTACGTTTTTACAACTGGTGGTATTGGCCCAACTCATGATGACATTACAGCTGCTTCTGTTTCAAAAGCATTTAATCTAAAATATGAAGTACATAAAGAAGCCTTTAAAATTTTAGAAGCATATTACAAACCGGGTGAATTTAATGAAGGCAGACAAAAAATGGTTTGGATGCCAAAAAATGCTGAATTAATATTAAATCCAACAAGCGGAGCTCCAGGATTTAGTGTTGAAAATGTTTTTTGTCTTCCAGGTGTACCATCAATTTTAAAATCAATGTTGGGTAGTTTAAAAAATAAAATAGTAGGAGGAGAGCCAATCTTAAGTCACACTATTAGCTTAAGAACAGTTGAAAGTGAAATTGCGAATTCGTTAACTAAAGTTCAAAATAATAATAAAGATGTTGAAATAGGAAGTTATCCTTTTTTTCAAGCTGGTAAACTTGGTGTATCAATCGTTCTTCGTTCAGAAAATCAAAGTAAGATTGATAATTGTAATTCACAAATACTAGAATTTGTAAAAGAAAAAAAAATAGAGGTAGTAGATCGTTAAATGCTTTATTTCGCCTATGGAAGTAATCTTCATCACTATCAAATGAAACGTAGATGTAAAGATAGTGTTTTTTTAAAAAAGATTAATTTAAAAGATTTTCGATTAACTTTTAGAAGTAAGTATCGCGCAGCTGATATAGAACAAAAAAAAAATTCAATTGTTCCTGGAGGTCTGTTTGAAATATCTAAAAGTGATGAAAGAAAATTAGATGTATATGAAGACTATCCAATTCTTTACAAAAAATATTATTTTTTTTACTATGGAAAAAAAGTTATGACATATACGATGGTAAAAAAAACCTCATTTAAATTTCCTACTGAACGATATTTAAATATTATTAAGCGTGGTTATAAAGATTGTGAACTTGATAAAAAATATTTAAACAAAGCTTTGAAATATTAATATAATAAGATAAATAACATTTGTATTAATTAATAATATTATATGAAAATTCCAAAAACATTTAAAATCAAAAAATGCAGACTGTGTCATAATCCAAAACTTGAGCAAATACATAACTTTGGAAATATATTTGTTAGTAATTTTGTGAATAAGAAAGATATTAAAAATGGAGTGAAAGCACCCTTAAATCTTGTTTATTGTAAAAAGTGTCAGTTACTTCAATTAGAACATTCAGCGCCGCAGGAAATAATGTATAAAAAATTTTACTGGTATAAATCAGGTATCACAAAAACAATGAGAGATGGTCTCAAAGAACTTTATCAAGATATTAAAAAAAATTGCAAAGTTAAACCAGGTGATGTTGTTTTAGACATTGGTGCTAATGATGGAACTCTGTTGAAATATTTTAAAAAAGATAAAATAGTTACAATTGGGTGTGAGCCTGCAACTAATTTAAAAAATGAATTAAAAAAAAATTGTCATTATATGATTAATGATTTTTGGCATACAAAACATTTAAAAAAAATACCTTATAAACATCAAAAATTAAAAGTTATTTCTGCTATTGGTATGTTTTATGATTTAGAAGATCCATCAGAATTTATTAAACATGCAGCAGATGCACTTGATGATGATGGCATATTCGTAGCTCAATTAATGTGCTCTCATTCCATGTTTAGAACAAATGATTTGGGAAATATTTGCCATGAACATCTTGAGTATTATTCCTACAATTCACTTAAATATTTATTTGAAAAAAATGGTTTAAAAATATTCAAAATGAGTGAAAATAAAATTAATGGTGGCTCTTATAGAATTTATTGTAAGAAAAATATCAAAAAATCTATAAATTTTAAAGAACAAGCAGGATATAATGAAATAATTAAATTTATCAAAAGGGTTAAACATAATAAACTTATGACTGTTAAATTTATCAAGAAAAATATTAAATTAGGTAAAAAAATATTTATCTATGGTGCTTCAACTAAAGGGAATACTCTTTTGCAATATTACGGTTTAACTAATAAAGAAATTCCTTTTGCAGCTGAGAGAAGCAAAACTAAATGGGGCAAGTATACAATTGGATCGGGTGTAAAAATAATATCAGAAGAAAATGCGAGAAAACTTAATCCTGATTATTTTTTTGTAATGCCATATGGATTTATAAAAGAATTTATTATGCGAGAAAAAAAATGGTTGAATAATGGCGGTAAATTTTTACTTCCTTACCCAAAACTTAAAGTAGTAAAATGAAAAAAAAAGCACTTATATTAGGAGCCACTGGTCAGGACGGGTCATACATGGTGGATCTGCTTTTAAAAAAAAATTACCAAGTACATGGATTGTACAGAAAATCTTCTGTTGGAAATACACAAAATATAGATCATTTAATTTCAGACAATAAAATTTTTAATAAAAAATTTTTTCTGCACAAAGGAGATTTATTAGATACTGTTTCACTAAATAATATTATAAATGAGATAAACCCTAATGAAATATATAACTTTGCTGACCAAGATCATGTTGGATGGAGTTATGAAATACCTTCATATTCATTTCAAACTACCGCATTATCAGTTATTGAAATTTTAGAAATTATTAGAAAAAAGAAACATAAAATAAAATATTTTCAGCCAATTTCATCTAATATTTTTGGTGAAACCAAGGATACTAAACAAAATGAAAATACTTCACCAGAACCAAATAGTATTTACGCTTTAGCTAAAACAACAGCTTATTATGCTTCTAAAATGTATTCCAAAGTTTATAATTTACATATCTGTGGAGCTATTTTCTTTAATCACGAATCTCCCAAAAGACATCGAGATTATGTTTCAAAAAAAATTGTACAAAATGTATGTGAAATATTTTATGGCAAAAGAAAATATATTTATTTAGGTAACATTAAATCTAAAATCGACTGGGGTTATGCTAAAGAATATGTAGAGTTTGCTTGGAAAATAATGCAAAAAAAACAACCCAATTTTTACGTTATTGGATCTGGAAAAAATAATTCTGTAGAATATTTTGTCAAAAAATGTTTTCAATATGTTGGTTTAGATTATAAAAAATATATAAAGATTGATAAAAAACTTTTCAGACCATCAAAAACAAGAAATTTATTAGCAGACACCAGTAAAGCAAAAAAGGATCTTAAATTTAATTTAAAAACTGATTTAGACGGTTTAATAAAAATCATGATGGATGCTGAGTTGAAGAAACATAATGGATAAGAAAATTTCTATAATTTTATCTACATACAACGAAGCTTCTATTATTAAAAAAACTATAAATGAAATTTTTACAACCCTAGAAGGTGTTGAAATAGTTGTTGTTGACGATAATTCAAATGATGGTACTGGTGAAATATTAAAATCTATTAAAAATCAAAATTTGAAAGTTTTTTCAAGAAAATCAAGAGGCCTTGCTTCAGCTTTTCTTTTAGGTATGATTAACACAAATGGGAATTATGTTGGATGGACAGACTCAAATATGCCTCAACTCACTCATCATTTTAAAGAAATGTTAGAAAAATTAGAAACTTATGATGTTGTTTTGTTGTCCAGATATGTAGAGGGTGGTGGGGATCAAAGATCCAAAATGAGAGTTCTTTCAAGCAAAATAATAAATTCAATTTGCAGAATTGTGCTAGATAGTGAAATTAAAGATTATACGAGTAGTATTTTTTTAATGCATAGAAATGTATTAAACTATGGAGTTCCAATAACTTATGGTCACGGTGAATTCTTTATAGAGTTTTTATACAAGATTAAAAAAAATGGAATGAAAATTTATGAATTGCCTTATATACAGTCTCCAGACGCTGAAGGAAGTAAAACAGCATCTAGTATTTTAAGATTTTTTACTTTAGGACTAGGTTATTTAACAAGAATAATGATAGCAAGATTTAGAAAAAATTAAATCAAAAATGATCGAAAAAATTTATAATAAAAAAAATTTGTATGCTTTAATAGTAAGAAGAAATTATAAAAAAAAAAAAGGAGTTAGTTTTTTTACCGATAAAAATGCCACTCAACAATTTGGTTACATGAATCATGCAAAAAACCATTTAATATTACCCCATCGACACAATAAACGTTTTTCAAAAATAGAACTTACAACAGAAGTAATTATAATTTTGGAAGGTATATTAAGAGTCGATTTTTACACCAACAAAGAAAAATATTTGTTCAGTAAAAAACTATATAAAGATGATATAATAATGTTATCTAATGGAGGGCATGGGTTTAAGGTACTAAAAAAAGTTAAGATGATAGAAGTAAAGCAAGGACCTTATTCTTTATCCATGGACAAAGTAAAATTTGAAAAAGTTGATGAAAAAAAAATCAAAATTAAGTAAAAAAGATTTCTTCCCAGTAAGTAAACCCCATATATCAAACAAAGATATTAAAGCTGTAAATAGTACTATTAAAAAGGGTTGG
>Ga0209335_10005362_pt1 | contig 11817 bp, 10 predicted proteins | sample COG_09_FD_184753 | JGI IMG/M metagenome (GOLD analysis project Ga0209335, IMG submission 184753) | Pelagic Microbial community sample from North Sea - COGITO 998_met_09 (SPAdes) (version 2) | ecosystem: Environmental > Aquatic > Marine > Neritic zone/Coastal water | place: Helgoland, sampling...
CGAAAAAGACATATTTGATTACTTAAAATTAAAATATGTAGAACCAATTAAACGTGTTGATAATACAAGTATTATTAAAAAAGAAGAAGAACAACAACAAGAACAAGAACAAGAACAACAACAAGAAAAAGAACAAGAAGTTATAGCAGAAAAAGAAGAACAACATGAACAAGAAGAACAAGAAGTTATAGCAGAAAAAGAAGAAAAAGAAGAACAACACGAACAACAAGAAGAACAAGAAGTTATAGCAGAAAAAGATATTAAACCGAACGATGAAAATAAAGATAACAAACCAAGAGCAGGTGAAGTTTTAATAACAGTAAAGAAAAAGGTATCATTAAAGAAAAAAAAATTGAATGGAAACAATGATAACACAACAAACCAAATAAACCAAATAAACCAAATAAACCAAATAAACCAAATAAACCAAACAAATCAAATGAAAAAAACAAATCAAACGAAAAAAATGCCAAAAACTCGGTCAATGAGTATTAAAAAATTTGCAGCATTATTAAGGATTGATGGTATTAAACTACTTGAACAATCAGGCGAAGAACAATTAGCAAAAATAATAAAGGATGCAAATAAGTTGTATTATAATGAAACCCCAATATTTAGTGATAATGAATATGATATGGTAAAAGAATATATGGAAAGCAAATATCCTACGAATAAAATATTGAATGAAATTGGTGCTCCTATTTCAAAAAAGGAAAAGGTGGATTTGCCATATTTTATGGGTTCTATGGATAAACTAAAAACAGCAGAAGCTATTGATAAGTGGATTGAAAAATATCCATCTGATTATGTAATTTCAGCTAAGTTAGATGGGGTTAGTGGTTTATATAGCACTGAAAATGGTATTCCAAGATTATATACAAGAGGAAATGGAAAGGTAGGGCAAGATATAACACATTTGATACCTTATTTAAAATTACCAACTGAGTTCGGTTTAACAATACGCGGTGAATTTATTATTGAAAAATCAATATTTGAACAATATTATAAAACAGATTTTGCAAATCCTAGAAATTTCGTAGCTGGTATAATCAATTCCAAAACGATTAACAAAGAAAGACTGAAACACGTTGATTTTGTAGCGTATGAAGTTATAACACCAGTATTATCTATAAAGGATCAAATTATATTGTTAAAATCAAAACAGGTTGAATGCGTATTGAATGAAGAGAAGGATTTATTAACAGTATCGGATTTATCCAAAATATTGGTTTCTTGGAGGGAAAGTTATAAATATGAAATCGATGGTATTATTGTATGTCATAATAAAATATACGATAGACAAGATAAAAATCCCGAATATGCGTTTGCGTTTAAAATGATGTTAACCGAACAAATTGCCGAGTCAAAAGTAGTCAATGTAATATGGAATCCAAGCAAGGATGGATATTTGAAACCTAAAATACAAATTGAACCTATCCGGTTGGGTGGTGTTAAAATAGAATATGCAACAGCATTTAATGCAAAGTTTATTGAAGATAAAAAGTTGGGTATTGGTGCAATTGTTAAAATTATTCGCAGTGGTGATGTAATACCATATATTATGGATGTAACACAGCCAGCAACCGAAATTAAATTTCCGGATGTTCCATATTATTGGAATGATACACATATTGATATAATCCTTGAAGATAGCGCCACGAATTCAACAGTTATTCATAAAAATATAACAATGTTTTTTACGACATTGAATGTGAAACAATTAAGTGAGGGAAATGTAAAACGTATTATTGACGCGGGTTATTCAAATGTACCTTCCATCTTAAAGATGTCTGTTGGGGATTTCTTACAAATCGATGGGTTTAAATCGAAAACATCAGAAAATATCTTCCAAAGTATTCAAGATAAAGTGGCAACTTCATCATTATCGACATTTATGGTTGCGTCTAATATATTTGGACACGGTTTTGGTAAAAAGAAATTTGATATTATATTAAAAGTATATCCTAATATTTTAACAGATACAATCCCACCCAGCGTATTGGAAGATAGATTAATATCAATTAAAGGGGTTGCTATAAAAACGGCAAAGGATTTTTGCAATAAAAGAGATGAATTTGTTGCATTTATGAAAGAATGTAATTTACACGACAAATTAATGAATGACACTAAAAAAACAACTCTTGTAGAAGTTGATGATGAACATGTATTGTTTGAAAAAAACATTGTATTTACTGGGTTTAGAGACAAAGAGTTAATTGATTTATTGGAAAAAAAATACGCGGTAAACATTACATCGGGGGTTAATTCAAAAACATTTGCATTAGTTGTTAAGGATATTAGTGAAGACAATAGTAAAATAATAAAGGCGACCGAACTAAAAAAACCTGTATACACAAAAGACGATTTTATTAATAAATTTGGCATTACATCTAAGTAACCAATCGTTTATCCCCCAAATCAAGTGTTCATAATAAAATGTAAAAAGTTATTAATTTTTATATTTTATATTTTATATTTTATATTTTATATTTTCTACATTTTTCCGCGGGTTCCTTTACCTTTACCTTTTCTACGAGTTCCTTTACCTTTACCTTTACCTTCTCTACGAGTTCCCTTACCCTTACCCTTACCCTTTACTTTTCTGGTTCCTACTTGTCTTTTTGTTGCTTTTCCTACTGAACTTACTGCACCAGTTCCTTTTTTCCATGTTTGTCCAGCTAATTTTAAAATTGCTTTAAATCCTCCTTGTTTCATTACATCGGGATTTTCACCACCTGTTTGTTTTACATGATCTAACCAAGCACTACCCATAATTATATATATACTGCTGATAAAAATAAACGCAATATAATTAATATATTTATAAAATATATATATATATGAATTCAACTATTGATATTATAGATATTATAGAAAATTCTAAATTAGCTCCTAAAATGATAGCAATATTTGTTTTTGTTTTAATTTTGTCTGGTAATTATTTAGGTCAGTTATTTCCGTGTAAAGTACAGACTATATTTGCTGAAAATATTTATGTTAAACATATATTAGGTTATTTAACGCTTGTATTTTTTGTAACTTTAACTATACCTGACTTAAAAAATTCCAAATCATTACTATTTTTAACATTATCTATATATTTTGGATTTTTAATTACATCAAAAACATATTATACATATTGGTTTTTGATATTTGGGTTAGTTGGTATTATATATTTATTAGATAAATATGATGAAACTAACCGTGAAAAAGTTGAAGATAAAGAAGACATTGAAAGTAATAAAGAAACCAATAAAATTAGACATATGGTCTTACAAGCACAACACATTTTATCAATTATTGTTGGAATATTAACATTATTGGGATTTACAACTTATATGGGTTATAAAAAATTTGAATATAAAGATAAATTTAGTTATCTAACACTATTATTTGGAAAACCTAATTGTGGGGGAATACAACAACCCTTCCCTGGTTATTTTAATTCACTTAAATACGCTTTTACATATTAGATATTAGATATTAGATATTAGATATTAGATATATCAAATTAAATTTTGACATTTCTTATTGTATTTTACTATATCCAACATAATTATGAACATTTAATAGTAATAATTCTTTTTTAATTTTATCATCCAATGTTTGAATATATTTTTGAATATCTTCTTCACTTGTTCTATTATTTGCTCTTGTTATTTTTTTTAATTTTTCATAAGAGTTTTCAACTTTATGTTTTCTCATTACCGTCTGGATACCCTCAGATACAATAATAACATTCTGTTCTAATTCATCCTTTATTAACTCATCATTTAATGATATTTTATGTAAACCTTCTAATGTAGATTTATATGATATTAAACAGTAACCTATGGTCGACCCTATATTACGTAAGATAGTACTATCGGTTAAATCACGCTGCAAACGCGACACAGGTAATTTTCTTGTTATTCCTTCTATTAGCGAGTTTGCAATACATATGTTTCCTTCACTATTTTCAAAATTTATTGGATTTACTTTATGAGGCATTGTTGAAGAACCCGTTTCATTCTCATTTATTCGTTGTTTCAAATAACCTTTTGAAATATATAACCAACAATCAATATTTAAATCATTCACAATATTATTGATTGTTTTTATTAGATTGAATAAGTTACATAAATTATCATAATTACTTATTTGTGTTGTACACAATTCTCTTTTTAACCCCAATTCATTTTCTACGAAATCGTCCGCAAATTTATTCCAATCTATATTTGGATATGCTAAATTATGAGCATTGAAATTACCAACCGCCCCACCAAACTTAGTACTATAGACAATATTTTGCAGATTTTCTAATTGTTGTTTTAATCTATAACTATACACATTTAATTCTTTCCCCATTGTTGTTGGAACTGCAGGTTGCCCGTGTGTAAAAGACAACATAGCGGTATTGCTCATTTCATTTTTATACACATCTAATATATTTATAATTTTCGTTAATTGAGGTATTACAACATCATTCATTGAATATTTCAATGATAATATGTTCGCGCTGGTATTTATATCCTGTGATGTTATACCAAAATGAATAAATGGTATATATTCCTTTAATTTTATTTTCGTAAAAATATCTTGTATATAATACTCTAATGCTTTGATGTCGTGCTTTGTCGTATTTTCAAATTTTTTAATTGCAATATAATCTAAATCCCCGAAATTTTCATAATAACTCATTAGTTGAGTTGTTAATTCCTTTTTTTTCAAATTATCCATATACAATTCGGGCAATGAATCTATATCAATTAACTTTAAAAAATACATGATTTCAACGTAGAACCGATATTTAAAAAACGATTTCTCACTAAAATAATGTCGTAATTCTTTCGTTTTTTCGTAATATCTTCCATCTAATGGTGATATTGTGTCTTCCATAATAAATGTAATATCTTGTTTAACTTTATACATTTTCATATTTCTATTATTATTATTATTATTATTATTATTATTATTATTATTACTGATGTGTTTTACGTTTGCAAATAATTCATAGCACTAAGTAATATTAATTCATCATCATTTAATTTTCTAAAAATAAGCGCTTTATCCATACTAACTTGCATACATTTTCCAAAATAATTCTTTACCACAATGCTTGTTCCTTTATCTGTAATATTAATATCGCAAATATTACCTCCTCTGGTTAGTATTATTTTATCTGGGTTAATTAATGGTATCCATCTTATAAATGAACCGACCCTTATGTCTGGTATTTCATCAATGTATAAATAATTTTGCAATTTATTCATAAAATCTTTTTTTATGTCATCTATTATTCCAATTTCTGATAATATATTATCTTTTATATCAGCAATCTTTTTTGATGTCAAATTCAAGATGGAATGGTTTGTTTCATTATCTAACGCGTATAGTAAATTGTCTACTTCAAATGGTTTATCTGCCATATATAATAATATTTAATAAAATTATTATTATATTGTTTTCTTATTGATTGATTTACATTGTTGGGTAAGATGATTTACATTGTTGGGTAAGATGGTTGCATAGCAATTCCACAAATTCCAGCGTCATTTGCAGAGTCACTTCTTTCAATTTTAACATAACCATTCTCGCCCCACGTTTCACCCCAACTATTCTTAACTAACCAGTAATCTGTTCCAGTTTCTTCACCATAACCAACAATTAGAACACCGTGGTCTAAACTCGTTCCACAAGCATCGCTTGTAATTACCCCACCAGTGTACAATTGAAACACACGAGTATCTGCTTCAATTGCTACTGATACAGGGTTCATTGCTACTGCCTCTTTCAAGTGTAGTTGATTATTGGGTGTAACATCAACACAACCATTGAAAGTCGCAACTGTTTTACAGGTTTCGCAAGTATCTTTTTCAGCATCGTAACTATATTCATCATTAGAACACATACCATTATCAATTGCATATTGAAAAGCGCCGTCCATCAATCCACCATTACACCCGTGATTACCGTAAGAACGGGTCGCGCAATCAACCAATTGCTGTTCTGATAAACTAATTAACTCACCCGTTCCAATTGCCCATACACCTTCCATTGCACCACAAGCGCTAAATGACCAACACGAACCACATTGTCCTTGGTCTTTAACATTTGTTACCGCATTTTTTTCTCTCCAGTCAATCGCATCAATGGTTGTTTCGTGTGAAGTAAACTTATCGCAAACAGACCCAATTGAATTAAAATTACCCAAATATTTGGAAAATTCTATATCTGTTAAATCGGCAAACTTGGTAATCCCTAAATTATATTTGTTATTATTGTTTGAGTTTTCAGTTTCAATGAAATTTAAATTATCGGCAAAAATATCCAGACGAAGTTTATATTCATCAAATGAAGAATATTGCTTCTGGTGTTTATCCACAAATCGTTGAAATAGTGACCAATGACTATCGGTCACATTAACACTTGATACATTCATTACGTATAATGAAAAAAATGATGCACAAATCAATAAACTTGACATATTATATATAGTATAATATATAAGTTTTTATATTGATTCAAATATTATTTACTAATTTTACTTGGACCGCTATTTTTATTAGATTAGATTAGATTAGATTAGATTAGATTATGGTTCTAGGGTTGTAGGGTTGTAGGGTGGTTCGTAAAATGTACAATATATTCCCTCAGGTTTTTCTTAATTAATAACTTTATTGGGGAAAAATTCTGAATTGCAAAATTTGATACTCTTAACATTATATCATCGGTGATTAGTTTATATGTTGCTATCAACGTCACTTCATCATCATTTAATTCATTTACATCTGTAAAATCACGCATATAAAAATTAACTCTTCGCGCAATAACAATTAATTCTTCCATTGAATACTTATTTAATTCTTTCGTATGCATTTGTTTGAAATTATATAGTATATATTATGTTATTTATATTTTATTTTATATGATAACTTATTACACCAATATTAGACCAAATAAAAATTAATCGAAATATAATGTTAGAAAATTATTATAATCACTATATGTATCTAATTTGAAACCGCGTTTATTCATATCTGATATAATTTCTTTCAACTTTGGATATTTCTTATAATATATATTATCTACTTTTGGAACATTGTTATATTGTTCGACTGTTTTCCCATCTTTAAACATATAGGTTTTTTCCTTATTTACATCATATGTTTTTTTTGATAAATATTTTGTATTAATGATATTTTTTTTTTCATCACGGGTTGTTCTATAAACATAACATACCATTGTTTTTTTGTCATTGCTTATCGTGTAAAACTTTATTATTTTATCTTCTAAATCCCAACCAACACCGCCCCAATTATCTCTACTATCTTTCGGTATATATTTTATTCCTAATTTTACAGATAATTCTTCTATGTTCTTCGCGATTTCTCTATTATTATATTTTGTTCCAAATGCAAAACGTGAACTGTTTACGTGCCCATCTATTTTTGATATTTTCATTGAATATGTATATGACGAAATATGAGTATCTTCATTATGTTCATTCGCATTTGAATATTTTATATAATTATATATAAAATCTAATTCTATTTCACTTAATTCTTTTCTTATTGGATATACTTCTTTATCATATACCATTAACGCTTTCAACTGATTACACTGATATTTATTTGCACAAAATTTCCTTTTTAATTCATTATACACACTATTTTCACTATATTCACTATTTTCAAACCCTTCATTTCCTACAAAATAGTTCATTATTAATACGATTACTATTATTAATATAATAGTAGATAATGCTAATGAAATTTTACTACTTATGTTGCTTATGTTGCTTATTAATAAGTTATTCATATAATTTATCCATATATTATTATATGGATAAATTATTTCATTTCCCAAATATTCATTACTATCTAAAACATTGACCCGAAACCACTACCACCCAACATTTCATTCGCAGCCATTATATCATTTTGTCCAAAAGCACCCATTGGGTCTTGATACTGCTGTACCTGTTGGGGAGGGGATGCACTTAATTGCTGCACCTGGGGTGGAGGAGGACCCATTGCCATATGTTGAGGATGGGAACCTTGCATTGGAGGCATATGAGGGTTTGCCATTGTTGATTGCACTGGGGGTTTGTTTGACCTTTCATTTTTTCCATTAAGTCTTGACTCACCATTCCATAAATCAGATACACGTTCTGCCAATATTGATGTCTTTTCACCTAAACGAGTGTGTAAACTTGATACGATTAAGATTGTTCCTAATATTATTGTATGCACATTGAATGTTACATATTCCTGCTTACTGTATGTTGGCACAAATGTTACCAACCGATGTATATAGAATAAACCAATAAATAACAATATCATTTGACCGATCACTTCCAACACTATTTCTAAACTTCCTTTCTCTTCATCCACATCTGGCACATAATGTTTTAGAAGCTTATTTAACCCCACAACTGGTATAACTGCTAAAACACTATATTGACAGATATTCATTATTTCATTCTTTGTTTCATCGTCAAATTCAAACACATGATCCATAAATGATTTCGTATTGGTTGCTTTCTGTATCTCTTCTAAACTATCCATTATTAACTTATATATATATTATGATTATAATTTTGTAATTATTTGTTTTATTTCTTATTTCTTATTTCTTATTTCTTATTTCTTATTTCTTATTTCTTATTTCTTATTTCTTATTTCTTGAATGTTTTACCTTTTCCTTTTTTTACCTTTCTTGTTTTTGATTTAGATTTTGACCTTTTTCTTTTGCTCTTTTTTTTACCAGAACCGCTACCACCCGGCCGATTAGGTAACCGTTGGTCAGGGTGAGGAGAACGTTGGTTAAGAAGCATCGCGTCTAAGCGTCTAAATAATCTGTCAAGACGCTCTTGAATGGACAATATCCTCGCATTAGCATCTGCAATTTTATCAGAATAATAATTCTGATTTCTAATTCTACCAAAATATGGAGAATCATTCAGTTCAAAATCAGAATCATTATTTATATTATCATTATGGGTGAGATATTGTGCATTACCATTAAATACATTTTCGGTAGAAAGACGGGACATTATCCTTTCATATCTTGCAATATCCCCTTGTAAGACACCCATTGAAGTCCTATTTTGCCTGATTTCTTCATCTATGCCGGATATAGTATCTGGTAGTTGTCTTACCATTAATATATATAATAAATATAATAAATTATTATTATATTTATTATATTTCTTATTTCTCATATTGTTTTTGCAACGCTTAATAATCATATATTCCATAAATTAAATGTTATAATAATGTATATTATGCAATTCTATAAAGGTTTTAATATTAATATAAATATTAAAAATATCAAATATATTCTTTATCGTTTATTACCTATTCTTATATTGATTGGCACTGTTCTTTTTTTTCAATATGGTTATACGATTGAATATTTTTTTTCTAGAAGTATGCGTGCAAAAATGCGTGCAGAAATAGAAAAGAAAAAAAAAGGAGAGGATGGATGTAAAAAACAAGGTTACAAAAGTTGTTTGCACAAAAAACAAGAGGATAAATGTATAGATGCTGGTTATAAAAGTTGTTTGCACAAAAAACAAGAGGATAAATGTATAGATGCTGGTTATAAAAGTTGTTTGCACAAAAAACAAGAGGATAAATGTAAAAAAGAAGGATATGATGACTGTAAGGATAAAAATAAAAAAAAATTATTTGAAACAAAGAGTAAGAAAGATACCGAAAAAATGATACACAACTCGAAACGAATTGAACTTCTTGGGATTGACCTTGGAAATAGACAATTTTAATCGGCGCCAGCAATTACTATATAAATATTAAATTGATATAATAGGATGTTCATATATCTAATATATCAATTATCTATTATCAATTATGGTTAAACTTTGTACTGCCGAATATCCACAAGAAAATAATGTCAAATATCACGAACATTTTGACACATTCCCTTTTCCGCTTAGTGACTTTCAAAAATATGCTATCGAAGGATTAATTAATAATAAAAACGTTTTAATTACAGCGCATACCGGTTCGGGTAAAACTCTTCCAGCAGAATTTGCTATCGAATATTTCCACAAAAAAGGCAAAAAACTTATTTATACCAGTCCTATTAAAGCACTTAGCAACCAAAAATTTCACGAATTCTCAATTAAATTCCCACACATTAATTTTGGTATCTTAACCGGAGATATTAAATTTAATCCTAACGCAGATGTTCTTATTATGACAACCGAAATTTTGCAAAATACATTATTCTTAAGACAATCAAAACTATCCAAACAATCAAATACGAATTTGTTAACACAAACACAAACACAAACACAAACACAAACACAATCTTCTTATACACATTTTGAAATGGACATCGATAACGAATTAGCGTGCGTCGTTTTTGATGAAGTTCACTATATTAACGACGAAGATAGAGGGAAAGTATGGGAACAAACTATGATGCTTTTACCATATACGGTACAAATGCTTATGTTAAGCGCCACTATTGATAAACCCGACCAATTTGCCAAATGGATTGAAACACAACATATTGACACCGATAATAAAGATATTAAAGAATACTGGTTCAGATTATTTAAAAAAAGTGTAAGTTCTCCAAAATTATTTGGAGCAAATTATAAAAATGGTAAATTTTATGAATACCCAGTTTCAAAAGAGTCTTTGGTTAAACAATTTCCAAAAACTGAACGATTAAAGATAATTAAAGAACTTGAAGATAGAAATCTTGAAGATGTTAAAAGTGCAAAAAATTATCATCAATTTGTATCTGTTATAGCTGGAAAAACTCTTTCTGAAATATTTTTTACTAAATACCCAAAAAAGTTATGGGGAATAAATCCTGACAAACTTTCAGCTAAATTTGCTCCACGTAGAGTAGAAATTAGAGATGATAGCAGGCCATTTCATTCTGGAAAAAATAAATGGGCAGGAGTTTTAAAAAATGGATGTGGTACATTAGCAAAATCTTTAGAGATACAATTAAATAGTTTAGGAGCCAAGATTGATTATGAGTCTGAACTTAAAAAGATTAAAAAAGATAATAATGTAATAACTGAATTAGTTTTTAATAATAAAACTATTAAAGTTAATCCTAATGATGTTGTTATATCAACTGTTCCAATTACAAACTTGGCAAAACTTTTAAAAATTAAACATAGTTTATGGAATAGAAGTCTAAAAATTGCATGTTTTGTGACTAAAAAAATTATTTTACATAAGAAATATTCTTTTTTATATTTTGATGACCCTAAAATTTTTTTTCATAGAATTAGTTTGTTAGATGATTTTGCAATTAACAATTCTCCAAAAGGTAAATCAATTTTATCATGTGAGATATCTTATAAATTTGGTGATAAGATAGATAAATTAACTGAGAAAAAAATTTTAGATAGATGTAAACATGATCTTATATGTTTAAACATAATAGGTAAAAAAGAAAAAATATTTAATCAACACTTAATTAATGCTGGCCCAGTTTATCCTGGTATTGAGACAGGATATGAAGAAAAATTAAGTAAAATAAAAAGTGGCCTTGAGAAATTTGATAATCTTCATACTCATGGTTCTCTTGCAGAATTTGAGTATGCAGACACTCAAATATTGACTGCTAAATCTATAGATCTAGCCAATATATTACTTGATAAGGATCAAATAAATTTAAACAAACTGTACAAAACAAAGCCAAACCAAGAGATAACCATACAAAATACTAAGCTGGGCAATAATAACCCAACTTATGTGATAGCCGAAGCTGGCTTAAATCATAATGGGGATCTTAAAAATGTATACAAATTAATAGATCTTGCAAAAAAAGCCGGTGCTCAAG
>Ga0209335_10005365_pt1 | contig 11815 bp, 11 predicted proteins | sample COG_09_FD_184753 | JGI IMG/M metagenome (GOLD analysis project Ga0209335, IMG submission 184753) | Pelagic Microbial community sample from North Sea - COGITO 998_met_09 (SPAdes) (version 2) | ecosystem: Environmental > Aquatic > Marine > Neritic zone/Coastal water | place: Helgoland, sampling...
GTTTTTCGCCTTTTCTAAGACCTGTCTCAACAATAGGAACATCAATCTCATTTAAACCTGAGAGCAATAACATTTTCTTAGCCAAATCATAAATTTTAATTGACTATACTTTTGCTGAAATTTCAGATGAATTCACTTACCAAGGGTTAATTATACCTAGTAAAATTGTACGAGAAGTTGGATACAGAAAAAATGGAGTTTGGGGACCTGTTATTCCATTTTTAACCAATGAAGAATTAAAGGTGGTGCTTTCCAACAACAATAATCAATAAAACCAACATTTAGTATTGATGTTTACTACCGGTGGTAGCAAAATTTATACAAATAGAATTGTAATGAATTCAAATAGTGTCTTATTTCAGATCGGTTATTTCATACGAAATTCACCCTATAAAAAAGTGAAAGGATCAGGTAATATTGGTCTCTCCGATAATTCTGTTAGAAGTTATAAATCACTGAGGAGAATTTGGGATGAGTTCGAAAATCATATTGGGGGAACGGTTCATTTAACTGAATTGAACAAAGACATTCTGCAACAGTTTATTCATTGGATGATACACCTCCAAAAATACTCAGTCAATTATCAAGGTCAATTATTAAAACTACTAAAATCAATTTGTAAAGAGGCAGAAAGAGGTGGTGAACAAATTCATAATTATTGTAACCATATAGAAAGTTATCGTCAAAGAAAAATTGACAGGATTATTGTGACGCTCAATCAAAATGAAATAAACAAACTAAAAGAATTAGTAAACCTTTCGTATGAATTGGAAAATATTAGAAAGTGGTTTTTATTGGGATTAAATATTGGACAGAGAATCTCAGATGTATTAAAAATAACCCCTCAAAATTTAAGACAAGCACCTAGTGGAGGAATGTATTTGGATCTTATTCAAATAAAAACAAAAAAACCAATCACTGTTGGTATTATTGATCCTACAGTCCTGGAATTTCTAAGAAGAGATTTTCCTCAAAAAACCAATGCATCCGATTTTAATAAAAAAATTAAAGAATTGTGTCGATTGGCCGGCATTGATCAAGTCATCAAGGGAAATAAGATGAGTTCAATAACAAAAAGGGTAGCATTTGGGATGTATCCAAAATATGAATTGATTACATCGCACACCATGAGAAGGTCTTTTGCAACCAATTATTTTGGAAAGATTGAAACTCCAATTTTGATGGAAATCACAGGGCACTCAAGGGAAAGTACCTTTTTAAGTTATATTGGGGAGAACCCAAATAAAGACGCTGTTGCAGATGTGTTTATGGAACGATTGAGGAGATTGGGGAATGAGGGATAAAGGTGATCACAACCCGCAAAAAAACCTGAAAATTTCAAAATCTCATGGCCGTTTCATGGCAATTTAAGAGTTTTCAAAAATTAAATTACTGAATGTCATTTAGTTATAAATTAATTGAGACTACAGTCCGTAGCCTTTTCAAGAATAAATCATTATAACTTACTTTAAGTCAGCATTTTAACTATTTTATTTTAAATAAATAACGTATGTTTTAATAATAAATATATCCATATTAAATCTAAAAAGTTATGCTTATTATATTTATTTTGTGATAGTTAATATTAACACAAATTATTAAGTCTTTTATGAAACCATTTTTTATTTTAATAGCTTTAGTTCAGTTTCAATTAATACACTCACAAACAATAGTTAGTGATTATCCACTTTCTAAAATTATTGATGAAACATCTGGATTAGAAATTATTGGAGATTTTTTTATAACCCACAATGATTCAGATGGTTACCCTATTCTATATTATCTTTCAAAGAAAGGTGAAATTATAAAACAAAGGAACGTAAGATCAGCTGTCAATAGGGATTGGGAAGATATTACAAAAGATGATAAGTATATTTATATTTCAGATTCTGGAAATAATTATAGCAATAGAAAAGATTTGAAAATATACAAAATACCAATTAACGAATATAGTGCTGAAAAAACCCAAATAATTTCCTTTGATTATCCCGAACAAGATTCTTTTGACATTAATACAAATACAATATTTGATGCTGAAGGATTAATATCAATTGACGATGAACTTTTAATCTTTACAAAAAATAGGAAGGAAAAAACAACTGACATTTATTCGATTCCTAAAACAGCGGGCAATTACAGAGCAAAAAAAATCAAAACATTGAATGTAAATTCTATTGTTACAGGGGCCGATTATAGCAGTGATTTAAAATTACTTGCTTTAACTTCTACTATAGATTTTACAGAATATTATTTAATTACTATAAATGATTTTAATTTACACTCAAATGGCGCATATCAGATAAATATGATTAAAATTCCTATTGGGAAAACACAAGTAGAAGCGATTAAAATTATTGATAAAAACGATTTTTGGATCACATCAGAAGATGAAAGTGGTAAATCGAATGCTAGACTATTAAATTTAAAAATTTAGATTGTTCTTTTAAATGTTTAAAAATGAGGCATGATAATATAAAACTTGATTATGTTTTTTTGAATTTAAGACCTTATTTTATTTATCATAAAAAATTATATTATTTGATTAAGAATCTGAATTCCATTAACATATTTTGAACTTTTCGATAATCTAAAAGGGAATTTGTTTGTAATAGAATCAGCTTCGTAATCATATTTTTCTTCATATTTTAATTCAAGAATCAAAGAGTCGAAATCCTTAATAGAATTTAAAAATAAATTATTTTTATTGTTTATGGAATAAAATTCTTGTTTACTATCTATTGTAATCCTGAAACGCCTATCAATAGACTGAAAATAAACTCTAGAATATCTATTTACAAGAGTGGGTTTTAATGATTTTAAATCGATGTTTAATTCTGAATTATTTATTGATTCTAGAATAGTAGAAAGATCTGTGTAATTATTAAAGTCAAATGATTTGATTTTGATAGATTTTTTTTTCCCTAATAAACCATTTTTGATTTTAATTTCTAAAACAGGGGATTTTATTTTTCCAAATAATTCACCATACCATCTAATTCTAACTTTTAATCTATCGCTTGATCCTTCAATGTTTTCGATGTAATTATTATGATTATGAGAATCGAAGTAAATATTATTTATAAATCTTTGAGAATAAATTTCATTAAAAATACGAGGGTGTAATTTGACACAATTCTTAACCTGATCAATATTAAGTCTTGTTATAAAAAATTTTCTTTCAAATCTAAAATCAGAGATACTTAAGTTACTAGTTTTCATATTTTAAAATCATTTACTACTTTTACCATATATAACACCATACAGGAGATCTTTAACTTTCTCATTATTAGATTTTATTTCTTTTCCATCTAATAAAAGTTTAGAGCCTGTTTCAATCAAGAATGGATTAGTAGTATTATTAATTTGAGTATTTGTAGCAATAATATTAGCGGGCCCAAACTCGGGTTTTTTCTGAAACGCTGTTATTCCAATAGTATTAGAATTAATATTACAGTTGGAAATTAAAATTGTAGAATTATCTTTACAACAAATAGCAATTTCTGAATTATTAATATCAACTACGTCAGCAATTATATTGCTTTTTTCTCCAGAACTAATTCCTTTATCACTAACTCTTGTCATAGTTACTTTGTAAATTTCTAATTTAGTTCCTGAAACATCAATTCCATCATTTCCAATATTTTCAAAAACAACCTTTTTCATATACCCAGTGCTGAAATCAGAATCAAATGCATCAGCATTCACATTTGTGAAATTAGAATTAGTTATATCAAAATCAGATCTTACAATATTCAAATAATCATCTCCAATAATATTGTTGTGAAACAGGCAATTATTAATTTGAACATCAGACTCATAAAAAGTTATAGCCCCTGTTAAACTCCAAGAATTTTTTTTTGGAGCTGATAAATTTTCAAAAATTACGTTATTTAATTCAGATTTGGACCCAGCTTTCAATATAAAAAGACCCTGACCAGTGGAATCTGAAGAAGTTATTTTAACTGGAGCTTCTCTAGTCCCCTTCATAAAAAAGGGTGATTTAGATATTATAGAAGAATTATTTATTAAATCAATCGTTGTACCCTCATTTAAAATAACTTTAGAGTTAGCATTTATGTGTATATCTTCACTGATTTTATAAGTTCCTTTCTTAAAAACTATACTATCTTCATAACTTTTTATAAAATTAAAATTACTAGTATTATCAATCTTTCTTATATAATCATTTTCAACAAAAGACTTTTCAAAATTGTTCCACGGAAATACATTAACTAATTTAGTTTTATTTGTACCAGTAATACTATAATTTATTTTGAGTGGAATAGAGTCACTCAAAATTATCTTTTCTGGAATTATAAAATCAATATTAGTGTAACTTACTTTTTTATTGAATTTTTTTCCTTTCAGTATCACGATTTTATCCGTATTTATCTTAACTGAATCATTTACTGTTAAACTTTCTATTTTTATTGGAAGGGTCTGAATATTCGATATTGATAATTGAATATTATTATCATTTATAAAACTTGTATAAGCTTGAATAGCTTTTGGAGGATTTAAAAACTGTCTTATAACCTTTTGATTATCATATAGCATATTTATATCAAATTTTGTGAATGGCCACTCCGAATAAAGAATATTCAAATTATCATTAAGTTCATTTTCTAGTTCACTAAAAAGAGAATCTAAATATGATTTCGAAGAAAATTTAGTTAGCTTTTTGATATACAATTTATTGAACTCTTGATCATCGAAGATTAGACTCATGTAGTCTTTGATCCCAGTAGCATTTGAGTTTATACTGTTTTCAATATTTGCAACAATATTGTTAATTGGAAATCCAGCTACAGCGTCAAAACCTATAGGTTCTAAATACGAGCTTATGGGATTAAAATAATATCTTAGGCCTGTCCATGAAAGTCCATGATTAGCTCCATATAGATCAATCATTGCATAATATGTACTTAATAAGTCGATATCAAATACTTCACTAGTTGATTTCTCTCCAGATCTAAAAGATTCTAATAACGAAATTGCTTTAGTAAAATTCTTAAACTCTAAGCTATCATTCATTATTTGATTTGACTTAAACGCATCTATATTACTGGAAAAAACTCCATTATAGTCATGTAATGGAGTCACGCCATCACGATTGGAACTTAAAATACTCTCCCAATATAAATCCTCATTAAATCTAATTATAGGTCCAGCTTTTTTATTGTTATTTTCAATTAACCTTTTTTCAAAATGCTCTTCAACAGCGTAAATACCTAAATCTTCTCCATTTAAAATAACTTTAATAAACTTATACCTTAAAGCAACTAAACCTTCCTTTTTTAAAGACTTATGAAAAGCCCATTCATATATATAGTTTCTGGTTTTTGGGTGATGAATTGAAAATTGCTTCATACCAAAAATAGTATTGTCACCTTTAGTTTTTATTCTGTAAGACCATTTTTTACCTTCTAAATGATCTAAAAGATCTCCCTTTAATCGGATATTTACTTTTACTTTTTTACCTGCATAACTAACTTTCGCAGGAACGTATTCGTCGGATTTTAAGACTTTCTTTATTAAAGCTTCATTTCTTTCTTTTTGAATCTTGAGAAAATTTTTAAACTTAATATCAATGATGATTGTTTCAACAGTGCGGGGAATTTTTCCTTTAACAAAATTTATTGGAGTACTAAAATTTAAAGAATTTTTAAGATTACTCATATATCCTTGTTTATAGCTAAAGCCTCCAATAACAAAAATTGATATAGTAAATAGCACAAAAAGTACCGATAGTAAAATTTTGCTTAAAAATTTCCTTTTAAGCAAAAAATTTAAATTCAATTTCTTCCTTCTCTTGATTTCCATTTTTTGCTAAATTAAACCCTTATTTTCTAAATAAGTTATTTTTAAATCTTTATCTAATTCTAGGAGTTTATTTTTCACTAAACTTAATTTGTTTAATGAGGAGATTTCAACCATGAGTGAGATTTCAAGCAGTCCTTTATTTTCATCCATTCGCCTTAAATAGACGTATTCACATTCTAATGAAATCACATCTAATATTTTTTCAAATGTGACTTTTTTGGAATTCTCACTACTTACTGAAAGATGAATGTTTGTGTTTTCAGTCTTATTCTTTGTTAGCTTTTTATAAATCAACAAAATAACCACTATACTAAAAAATGCAATTAATGTAATTTTAGTTTGGTTCGCACCTAATCCTAATCCCACGGCAATTGAAAGGAATAAATAGCTCAATTCTTCTGGTTCCTTAATTGCTGCTCTAAAACGAATAATTGAAAGTGCACCAACTAGCCCTAAAGAAAGAGCCAAAGAAGATTTTACTATAGTTATTATCAACATAGTTGTCATAGTTAGTAACAAAAAGTTCTTTGCAAATTGAGATCTATTTGAAAGAGATTCACCATATTTCTCATAAACATATTTTAAAATTATTGATAGTATAGCTGCTATTAACAGATTAATTAGAAATGAGGATATTGACATGTTTACATCAACTAATTCTAGTGCGTCTTGTATAGTTTTGTTCATTTTTTCTGAAATTAAGTTTATATATTTATTTAAAAATCTTTAAAGTATTTTCGCGGGTATTGAATCTTATATTTTATTATATAGAATAAATAAGCGGACAATTATTCACTGTTATCAAATCGATTTAATAATTCGATTTAAAAATAATAATTATAGTTTAGCTATATAAGTAAATTTAAATTCTCAATTAAAATTTATAGAAAGGCGGGGTATTCCCAAATAATTAACAACTATTAATAACTGTCTGGAAAATGGAAAGTCTACAGTAGAGAAATTATCTCTAAAAAAATAGATTAGAAATTATATAACTTAATCAAAGTTTTATTCTGTAGTTTTACAAATATGAGACTAACTTATTAATTGAACTTTAATTAGCTCCGAAAGGAATTATTCGGTTTATTATGGTACTATCTTGCTTAATATAGGTAGTAATATAAGTTAATCTTTCATGCGACTCACTTTCAATTTTTGCTAGTCCATTTGCGATGTATAATATATTATCCTGCACGCTAATAGAAGTTCTTCTTGAATGCCAATCCCCAGTGTAAACACATGATACTCGATTGGTTAATAAATCGCTCACATTTTTTCTCCATAATTTCTCCTGTATAATAGCATTCTCATCAAATTGATTCGGAACCTCATGATCCGCTTTCCATAAATCACTACTGTATAAAGTGTGATGCATAAACACCATATTTAATTCGTTTTCTTTCAATCCATTTAGAATTTGAATACCAAGAGAATCAATACCGTTACCAGAAACTATCTTATTCCAATTATAATTAGCCGCTCTGGAATTAACTGAGTTCAATAAGACAAAATTACATCCTTTAATTTTAATTTTGTTCGACATATAACCAACATTTTTTTGCCAATTTAATAACGAATTTTCATCCTTCAAATCGTGATTTCCAGGAACAAAAAGAACATCAGATTTCAAACTTTGTCTAAATTTGTTAATTTTCTCCCACTGGCTGTCGGTTCCGTCTTTTGTTAAATCACCTAAAAAAATAATTACATCAAACTTTTCATTATTTAACTGTTTAGATAGTTCATTTAATAGTTTCGAATCACTAGTTATACTATATAAATGTCCTACTGTAGCAAACTTACACATAACATTATCAATTTCATCCCCATCAATAGCTTTATATTCTGGACTGCTAAATGTTATAAATTTATATAATACCAAAGAAATTAATAATAAAACAATAAATGCACTTAGTTTTGTTTTCGAGTTAGTCATTTGTTTTGGGTGTTGATCGAATTAAGCTTATATATTTGTTTGTAGTTTTAATTTAGTCAAAAAATCGATAAAATCAAGTGCGCTTACTTTTTAATAACTCAAAAAAATCCTGTTTTACCTCCGATAGATTTATCAATACTTGCTAAAACTATAAATGTATTTTGAAGTTTCAAGTTCTTTTGCGTAACGAACCAATATAGAAAAAATATTATTGGTAGAAATATTGCAAAGTCTAAAGAATTAAAAAAACATATTTATTTATTCTGAATAAAATAAGACATCGTCTTGTTTTGGATTAATAAATTCAAAATCTAAAGTTTTAAACAAACCCTCTTTAAGAGGGAACGGTGCATCAAAACTATTATGAGCTTTTGTAGCATCGAATTGAGTTGTGGCACAGAATTTTTTTACTCTGACAGAACTTATTAAAGTTTTTTTACCAAAAAAAAATGAAAATAAATCAAATCCATATCCACAAATCATACCTAACCAATAAGGTATCTTTTGTTTAGGTAGATTGATATCCATTTTTTCTTCAATATGCTTAATTCATTCATTGAAAAATCTGGTTTATCTGCGTAATTAAAAATATGATATCCTTCTACAGAAGTTTCCACTCGAGATTTAATAAATGCAACAATGTTTCCTACATATGCCATTGACTTTTTATTTTGACCTTTACCAATCATTATGAATTTTCCTGAAGAAATTTGTTTTAATAAATTGTAGACGTTTCCTCGGTTTCTTTCTCCAAAAATAACTGTGGGACGTAAAATAGTAACTGATTTATTATTTGGATCATTTTCATACCATTCTTTTATGACTAGCTCAGCTTCCCATTTAGATTTTCCGTAGTGATTGAAAGGGTCTTCTTTATGCATTTCATTGGGATTCTTTTTATTTAAACCATAAATAGCAACAGAACTTGTAAAAACAATGTTCTTAACACCTGCATTATCCATCGCTTGAAGAACATTTTTTGTTCCTTGAACGTTTACATCATAGTATAAACTTGTTGGTGAAACATCATCTCTATGTTCTGCAGCTAATAAAACCACCGTCTTAATTTGTTTATCAATTTTAATATCTGAAATATTTAAAATATTACCCAACTTGGTTACTTGCCCATAGAAAGGTGATTTTTTTTTGTCCAAATTTATGACTTTATCCAAATTTAGTTTTGAAATTAAAGCCGAGCCAACAAAACCAGAACCACCTATAATAAGAATTTTATTTAATTTTTTTGACTACATAGTGTATTATAAAATTTATCATTAATAAAAAAGACTTTACTTTATTGAATCCTAGAATATCAGAATATACTTTCCAGTTATATTTTGGCATTAAAAATTTATTTCCTGAGATAGAGTCTTTTCTATCTACATATATAGCTAAGGAATCTGTGATACCTTTTGTTTCTCGAATTAATTCTAAAATATTAATCCAAAGTACCCAATCTTGTCTCCTTCTAATATCTGGCATATATTTTTTACCAATACGATTAGTATCATAAATAGCGGTTAAACAGCCAATGTAATTATTAGATAAAATTTCACTGTAGTTTATACTCTTAGGAGCTATAATAGTTTTAATGTAAGCTCCCTTTTCATCAATAATATCGTAACCAGAATAAGTCAAAGCGAGTTTATTAAATAACATAAAGTCAATTTGAGTTTTTAACTTATTTGGTTTCCATCGATCATCAGAATCTAGAAAAGCAATGAATCTACCATTAGCATTTGATATTGAATTATTTCTAGCGATACCTGCACCCTTGTTTACTTTATGCTGAAATAAAATAATTCTATCGTCTTGTTTTTGAAAATCCTGAACAACTTTGATTGTTTTATCAGTTGAAAAATCATCAGTTATCAAAAGCTCCCAATTTTCATACGATTGATTAATTACAGATTTAATGCTCTCGGAAATATAGTTTTCAGAATTAAAAGTAGGCATAACAATGCTTACCAACTCATTATAAATAGGATTCAAAATTTTTAGTTTTTTTATTTGTTGTTTTCTGTTCTTTTTAGGTAATATCTAAATAACGATCACAGTTTTTTTTCAATAATATTTACATCTTAGGTTTTCAATACTTTGTGTTTTAATTGAGTTTATATGTGGGAAACTCTAATTTATTTTAAATTATGTTTTACAATAATAAAATAGCATACAAATGTTAACATCTTTTAATCACATAGCCTACAGGCTTTTCAGTGGTTAGAACTAATTAATAGAAACTAATTTCTTATGCATCATTTAATAATTGTATTAAATTACCCATTTCTAAATCCATTTTATAAGTTTTGAATAATTCAACTCCGCCACCAGGAAATAAGGTTATTTCTCCAAAATAAATATTGTTATTAGATACATAAAGATCAACTCTACAAAAATTAAAATCATTTGAAAGTTTTTTAGATATTTCTATCATCATATCCAGGTTTTTAGGTTGATTAATAATTCCTGAATAATTATCGTAATTAAGAACTAATTCTTGTTTTTCCCAAGACAAATTGTAGAAATTTCTTTTATGTTTTGTAAATCTATCAATATCAACTTGAATCATAAAAGGCTTACCATTTGAGCAAAAAAACTTATAATCATTCAACGGATAATCAATTAATTTCTCGATCAGAATTCTAGGTTTAATATATTTATAATGTAGTTCTTTAGAGAATTTTGAAAAATCTTTTTTAAAGCTATTAGCTAATATTCTTTTTATATTTTTAAATTTTATTTTGGACAAATCATTTTTGATTATAAAATTATAACCAGATCCGTTATTTAATTTAACTACGCAATTGTTAGGTATAACATCCATTTCAAAGTCTTGTATTGATGATGAGACCCATAATAATGGAATTAGAAATTCTTCTCCAATTAATTTTGAAACATATTGTCGAACTTTAAACTTATCAGCTACTAACACATGATTTGTAGTTGACTTTTGTCTTTTTAAAAATAGTATTTTCTCATTAAAGGTTTTAGGATCATCTATTGATAAATTATAATATTGGCCTCCTCTTCTAAAAGAATTAATTCTAAACAATAGTTTGTTCCAACTTTTGTATGTTAGTACCCATCCAAAATACTTATTTATGTAGTACAATAAATTAACAATTCTATTCATTTTATTTTAAGATTTATTCTATAAACATTTTAAAAATATTAAGATTTAGTATTTTGTGTTAATCAATTTTTTAATCTATTTAAAAATTTAATTATTTTATAATAATTACTACTAAATAAATTATGTAAAAAAAATTTTATTAAAAATTTAGCCTTTATGTACATTAAAATATCGTACCTGAATGGTTTATATTTTGAAAAAATATACGAAGCTTCTCTAATTTGGTTTAGAGTCTTGGAGAATTTTTTGAAATTACTAGAAACTCCTCCCAACTCAAAATATACAAAATTTATATCAAAATAATATAAATTATTGCTTAAGGATAATCTAAATATATAGTCAACGTCTGAGCAAATCTTCATAGATATATCGTATAAATTTTTTGAATAAAAGATCCTAGGAAATAATACGGCTTGATGGTTTGGAATAAACTTATTATTAATTTTGTAATACTTTTTATTGTATTTTCTTGGGGATTTATATTCTAAATTATGTGACTTAATAATTGCATTAAAAAAATAACCATTATTTTTTTTTGTCAATTTTTTACTTACATTATTCAATGATAAATCGTTCAGCAACGTATCCCCTGAGTTTAAGAAAAATAGAAAATCACCTGTTGCAAGTTTTATCCCTTTGTTCATTGCATCATATATGCCATTGTCTTTTTCAATTATTTTCTTTGTAATAATTTTATCATATCTGTCAATTATAATTTTTGAACCATCATTTGAATTTCCATCTATTATTATAAGCTCTATCTGTTTAAAAATTTGAGATTTAATACTGGACAAGGTTTTTTCTAAACCTTTTTTATCATTGTAATTTATTGTAATTATGGAGATCATCAGTTTTTTTATTTATAAAGTAAAATAGAGATATTGGGAAAATTAAAGGAATATAGATATAACTGTCATAGTCTA
>Ga0209335_10005369_pt1 | contig 11811 bp, 8 predicted proteins | sample COG_09_FD_184753 | JGI IMG/M metagenome (GOLD analysis project Ga0209335, IMG submission 184753) | Pelagic Microbial community sample from North Sea - COGITO 998_met_09 (SPAdes) (version 2) | ecosystem: Environmental > Aquatic > Marine > Neritic zone/Coastal water | place: Helgoland, sampling...
TATTGCGACCAGCAGTAAGGTTTTCCTTCAGCCGTTATACAACAAAAGATGAAATAGATTATGCATTAGAGCAGGTGTATAAATTATTTCCTGTTCACGCTTAATGCGTATCACCTTTCTTGGAACCGGAACATCCCAAGGCGTGCCAATTATTGCATGTGATTGTGAGGTATGCAAATCTAAGGACGAAAAAGATAAGCGGCTCCGTTCTTCAATTATGATTGAAGATGGTGATGATACTTTTGTTATTGATACGGGACCAGATTTTCGGCAACAAATGTTGCGAGAAAATGTTCAAAACCTTACTGCAGTTATCTATACGCACGAGCATAAAGATCATTTAGGAGGTATGGACGATGTTAGAGCATTTAATTTTATGCTGAAGAAAGACATTAATTTATATGCTACCGAACGAGTTCAAAAAGCTTTAAAGAATGATTTTCATTATGCTTTTGCAGATTTTAAATACCCAGGTGTGCCATTGGTTAACCTGGTTAAAATCGACTCCAAACCGTTTGTGATAAATAGCACCAAGTTTATTCCGATAGAAGTAGTGCATCACAAACTCCCTGTGCTAGGGTTTAGAATTAAAGATTTCGCTTACATTACTGATGCAAACTACATTAGCGAAAAAGAAAAGGAAAAGTTAAAAGGAGTCAAGACACTTGTACTAAATGCTCTGAGAAGAAAAGAACATATTTCTCATTTTACTCTTGAAGAAGCAATTGATTTAATGAATGAGATAAAGCCGGAAAAAGGATATTTTACTCACATTAGCCATCAGCTTGGCATACATGCAGATGTTTCAAAAGAGCTGCCTAGTTTTGTTGAATTAGGGTATGATGGGTTAAAGATTGAAGTTTAATTCAATTCCTTCAATAATCTATCTCTAAGCCTATCTGCGGATATTTTTCTCTCTAACTTTCCTTCTTTAGCAAAAGAAATATCGCCAGTTTGTTCTGAAACCGATATGGTAATAGCATCAGTGCTCTCTGTAATCCCCACTGCAGCTCTGTGTCGCAGCCCTAATGTCGCTGGAAATTCTTTGTTTTCAGTAGAGGGTAATACGCAGCGAGCCGCTTTAATTACGTTCTTTTCAATAATTATGGCACCATCATGCAGTGGGCTGTTTTTAAAGAAGATATTTTCAATTAGTCTATTAGATATCTTGGCATTAATTTCATCCCCCGTGGAAGTAATCATGCCTAAATCAGTAGATTTTGCAACGACTATTAATGCTCCAGTCTTTGTTTCTGACATATGGGTGCACGCCAAGACAATTGCTGGGATGTCCAGTAAACTTTCGTTTTCGTTCCCTTTGGTCCAGCTAAATAATCGTTTTGCGGCTTTTTTGTCGTTAAAAAAGCCGCTCGTTCCAATAAGTAGCAAAAATCGCCTAAGTTCTTGTTGAAAAACGATAATTAAAGCAATAACCCCAACACCAATAAATTGACCTAATATTTCCGAAAGCAACTCCATTTTTAATACCTCAGTTACCTTCCAGAAAAGGTAGATAAAGAATATTCCTACAAAAATGCGAATAGCAACAGTTCCTTTTATGATTTTGTACAACTGATAAATAAGGAATGCAACTAGGAATACATCAATAAAATCTATCCAACTTATTTGATTTAGAAGCATGGTACAAAGCTAATCATCTTTATATGATTCAGTAATTTCAACCGCTTCTTTTACATCGTGAACCCTTAAAATGTTGACTCCTCTTAGTAAAGCAATTTTGTTTAGCCTAATTGTTTCAGGTAGAGATTCTTCTGGAGAGATACCAAGTTTTTTGTAAATCATTGATTTACGTGAAAGGCCTGCAAGCGTGGGAAGATTAAGAAGGTTAAATTCATTAAATCGATCAAGAATTTCGTAGTTGTGTTCTATGGTCTTCCCAAACCCAAAACCAGGGTCGATGATAATGTCATTTACCCCGAGTTCTGCTAACTTATTTATTTTTTTAGAAAAATATTTTAGAATATCCAAAACAACATCATTGTATGTGGGGTTCGTTTGCATGTTCTTTGGAGCACCCTGCATGTGCATCATTATAAACGGAACTTGCATTGATGATATGGTATCAAACATTTTTTTATCGCCATCGCCACCGGAAATGTCATTTACTATTGATGCTCCGACCTCGATAGCCTTGGTCGCAACATTCGACCGAAAAGTATCTACTGAAATAATGGCTTCTGGAAATAACTTTGTAATTTCTTTAATAACTGGAATTACCCTTTTTATTTCGGCCTGTTCGCTAATAATATCTGCTCCAGGACGAGAGGAGTATCCACCGACATCAAGTATTCTCCCCCCTTCGTTTAGAATTGTTTCCGCTCTCTGCAACGCCTTCGCAGTTGAGTTAAATTTTCCACCATCAAAAAAAGAGTCTGGAGTAACGTTTAATATCCCCATAACAATAGGTTCGTCTAAAAATAATAGATTTCCTCTACAATTTATCGACCTCCTTTTTTCAAAAAATGTATCTTGTGCCACTTAATTTTCAGATGATTACCGAATGATTAATACGTCCGATCAATACGATTCAATAATAGAAAAATGCCGTGACATTTTTGTGAAAAAGATGAAAGATTATGGTACTTCTTGGCGTATTCTTAGATTGGGATCAATTACAGATCAAGTATTTATAAAAGGTAATAGAGTTAGAACACTTCAAGAAAAGGGTATTAGCAAAGTTGGCGAAGGTATTAGACCTGAGTTTATGGCTATTGTTAATTATTCTATTATGGCACAAATTCAAATGGAAATTGGTACCGTTAGTGTCGAAAATGCCGAAATGGAAACTGATAAGGTTGAAATATTGTTTGATAAATATGCAAATAAAGCCAAGGATTTAATGGAAGCTAAAAACCATGATTATGGTGAAGCATGGCGCGATATGAGGATAAGTTCTTTAACAGATTTGATATTAGTAAAGCTGTTAAGGATAAAACAAATTGAAGACAATGATGGACAAACACTAATTTCAGAAGGTATTAGCTCCAATTATTATGATATTCTAAATTATTCTGTATTTGCATTGTTAAAGTTAGAAGAAGGAGAAAGTTAAAGTATTGTTAAAGAAAAAAATCGAGGGTTAGTTTCAGTTAGGTTTGAATAATCAAAATCTGTAAAGATGGAAACAACAAATAAATACAAGCTACTAAGCTATTTTTATATTTCAATATCGTTAGTTTTAGTTGGGATTGGTGTTACATATAACGCTTTCGACTTTCTGTACACATTTATTACAGTTAGTGTTCTTGTGATAGGTGTTCTTCCGTTGGTTCATGAAAAGGGGATAGAATGGTCAACTTATATCTCTAGAATATTGGTAGGTTCTTTATTTGTCGTTTCAGGTTTAATCAAGGCGAACGATCCATTAGGTTTTAGCTATAAATTAGAAGAGTATTTCGCTGAAAGCGCACTTAATTGGCCATTTTTTGAACCTTATAGTTTAGCTATCTCGATTTTGGTTGCATCATCTGAAATTATTTTAGGCTTTGCTGTGTTGTTCGGCGGCAAATCGAAGCTAACCAATTGGTCTTTGCTAGTCATGATTTTGTTCTTTAGTTGGCTTACTTTTTATACAGCACAATGCGATCCAAATGGTGTTTATACAGTTGTCGAAAATGGAGTAGAAGTTGAGCGAGGTGTCACATGTGTAACAGACTGCGGGTGCTTTGGCGATGCACTTAAAGGTTCTATTGGAAGGTCTTTAACACCTTGGGAATCGTTTAAAAAAGACATCTTATTATTGGTATTTGTTATTATTCTAATCGTTAGAAGTAGCTTTATCAAAATAAACACCAAAACTGATGATTTAATAATTTTGCCTTTATCTATACTTTTTGTCGTAGTGTTAGGAGGAATGTTATTTGGATGGTGGTTTCCATTAATTTTTACGATCGCAACGTTCATTATTTATTTGATAATTAAACAGTTGAAATTGAGTGTGCTGGACATGGATTGGCAAGTCGCATTAATGGTGTCAGTTGTTTCGTTTGGCTTTGCATGGTATTGTTTAACAAATCTTCCTCAAATGGATTTTAGGCCTTATGGAATTAATAAAAGTATTCCATTGCAAATGAGAACAGCAGAAGAAATTGAAGGAGTAGAAGCGCCAGTTTTTGTGTACGATTATGTATTAGAAAATAAATTAACCAAAGAATTGAAACAAGTACGTAGCGACGCTTACATGGGAGAAAAAATGTACGAAGACACATTATGGGCCTTCAAAGAAACCAAAGGTGAATCCTACATGATTAAGGATGGGTATATGCCCCCAATTATGTCTTTTAATATCGGAGATGAGGAACAAACTCATCAATTACTAGAAAGTGCCGAACCTGTTTTTGTTTTGGTATCTTATGATATTGCTCATTCAGATAAAGGAGTTCAAGATGAGGTAAACGAATTCGTTAAATTATCTAAAGAAAAAGGCATTCGTTTTATAGGCGCATCAGCGTCATTATATGAAGATATTGAGTCATTTAAGAAAGAAACGGGTAATACCTTTGAGTATTTAGAAGGGGATGAGAAGATACTAAAAACGGTAATTAGATCTAATCCAGGACTTGTGTTACTCCAGAATGGAGTGGTATTAGGAAAGTGGCACTATAATAATTTTCCAGAAATAGATAAGGCTCTTTCAAAGATTAAGAATATTAATGAGGTGACTTCTGATGCTATTCAAGATGAGATAAGGGTTCAGATGGTTGAAAAAGATGGAGTTTTCTGGTTGCCAATTAAAATTAATGGATTAGCAGTGGAAGTGGTTTATGATACTGGGGCAAGTTCTGTAAGTATTTCTTCAGAAAAGGCGGCATTCCTTTATGATGATGGTAGATTGAAAGATGGAGATGTCATAGGTGAGGTGAAATACCAAATGGCTGATGGAGGAATTTCAACAGGACTTGATTTTGTTATTAGAAAGTTAGAAATTGGTGGTGTGGTATTGGAAGATATTCAGGCTAGTGTTGTGGGTAACGATAAGGCTCCTTTGCTGTTAGGGCAAAGCGCTTTAATGAATTTTTCGAAAGTGACTGTTGATAATAAAACCAAAGAATTAATTCTGACGAGGAAATAGCTTATCATTGTGGTTATGTTTGAGCACGTTCAGAAAGAGTTGATAAAGTAGTATGTTAGGATTTATTGGTAAGAGATTGATTTATGGTTTTCTAGTTTTAGTTGGGGTTGTAACTGTAGTTTTCTTTTTGTTCAATGTACTTCCTGGTGATCCAGCTCGTTTAATGGTGGGGCAAAGAGCCGATGAGGAGTCGTTAAAAGCGATTAATCGAGATTTAGGTCTTGATAAGCCTCTTACTACTCAATTTGTAATGTACATCAATGATTTGTCTCCGCTCTCGTCTCACGAAAAATTTGATAGTGAGCATCATTTATTTTTAGATGATGATAAATATGCTCCATATACCGAAATTTGTGGTTTAGGTGGAGAAAGGGTGCTGGTGATTAAATACCCTTATCTAAGGAGATCCTATCAAACAAAAAGAAAGGTTTCCGAACTTTTAATAGATAGACTTCCCGCAACTGCAGTCTTAGCTTTTACTTCAATATTTATTGCCTGCCTACTCGGTATATTTCTTGGAATTGTTGCCGCAGTATACAAGGGAAGTAGATTTGATAATTTTGTATTAGTTATCTCAGTTTTTGGAATATCGGTGCCCTCCTTTTTTGCTGCTATTATTATTGCTTGGGTTTTCGGCTTTTTGTTATCAGATATTACTGGTCTCGATATGTGGGGAAGTCTTTATACGTTAGATGATTATGGTAATGGAGAGTATCTTGATTTGAAGAATCTAATTCTTCCCGCAGTAACTTTGGGGATAAGACCATTGGCTATTGTAGTTCAACTAACAAGAAGTTCACTACTCGATGTTTTTGGTCAAGATTATATCAGAACAGCAAAAGCGAAAGGACTTAGTTTCTATAAAATTGTTATAAAACACGCACTCAAAAACGCATTAAATCCTGTTATTACGGCCATGTCTGGTTGGTTTGCGGCTTTAATGGCGGGTTCTGTTTACATCGAAAGAGTATTTGACTGGAAAGGTCTTGGAAACGAACTATATGTTGCAACAATCAAGTATGATTTTCCAATAATGATGGGCATTGTTTTAATGATGGCATCTCTGTTTGTAATCATTAATATTTTAGTTGATATTGCATACGGATTTCTTGACCCACGAGTTAGGGTACAATAACTTTTTATATCTCTTTTCCTTTGTTAGTTTTGCACACCTACGAACCCTATAATTTGTGGTATGAGAAAGAAAATAGTTGCAGGAAACTGGAAGATGAACAAGCTGCAAAATGAAGCGAAAACATTGGTCAACCAAGTCGTTGATTTGCTTCAGCATTCTAATTTGTCCGATAATAAAAGAGTAATTTTTTCTCCTCCAAGTTTATACTTAGAAAGCGTTTCTCTTATTACGAATAAAGAGGCTTTTATATCCTCCTGTTCGCAAAATATTTATTTTGAAAACTCAGGGGCTTACACTGGGGAACTATCAGCGGAAATGATTAAATCTGTAGGTTGTGAATATACGTTGGTCGGTCATTCAGAAAGAAGAGCTTTATTTTCTGAAACTGATATTATTTTAGCAAAGAAGGTTTCTTGTGCGCTTTTGCAAGGAATTGTTCCGATATACTGCTGTGGAGAGCTATTGGCAGAGAGGAAATCCAAAAAACATTACGACATAATTCAAGCTCAAATTGAAGGTGTGTTGTTTCATCTTTCAGAAGATGAATTCAGTAATATTATTATAGCATACGAACCTGTTTGGGCTATTGGAACAGGTGAGACGGCCTCGTCTAATCAAGCTCAAGAAATGCATGCCTTTATTAGAGGATTAGTAACTGCCAAATATGGTAATGTAACTTCAGATAATCTTACCATATTGTACGGAGGAAGCTGTAAGCCTGCTAATGCTGCCGAACTTTTTGCTTGTCCTGATGTGGATGGAGGCTTAATAGGAGGGGCATCACTCGTGGCGGAAGATTTTGTTAAAATAATTGATGCTCTATAGTGAACTACATTGAAGTAAATATTACCATTAACCCACTGGAGCCCTGGAGCGATTTGATTAGCTCAGATTTAGGTGGGTTTAACTATGAATCATTTGTTCAAACCGAAAATGGTATTCAAGCTTTTATTAAGATAGAAGAGTATTATGAAAATGATTTATCTCTTTTATTAAACGAGTATTCTGAAAGTTGCGAAACTAGTTATCAAATTAAAGAAATCGAGTCTATTAACTGGAACGAAGAGTGGGAAAAAAACTTTAGTCCAATTGTTGTAGCTGATAAATGTATTGTGAGAGCTACATTTCATAATTTAGATAGAAAATACGATTACGATATTGTAATTAATCCTAAGATGTCATTTGGAACGGGTCACCATGCCACGACCCATTTGATGATTGAACAGATGTTAAAACTTGACATACAAAATAAGAGTGTTTTAGATATGGGTTGTGGAACATCCGTTTTAGCAATTTTGGCAGCGAAAAAAGCGGCGAAATTTGTATTTGCTGTTGATTACGATGAATGGTCTGTAAATAATAGCATCGAAAATATAAAGCTAAACAATGTAGATAATGTTGAAGTGAAGCAGGGCTCTAAAGAACTAATCAGGGGAGGGCATTTTAATCTTATATTAGCTAACATAAATTTAAATGTTTTATTAGCTCAAATTGAAACATATTATCAGGTGCTGGAACCCAAAGGGAGTATTTTATTTAGTGGGTTGCTAGAAAAGGATTTGAATAAACTTTTGGCCAAAATAAAAAAGCTTGGTTTGGTGGTAAAAGAAACGAAACAAAAAGATAAATGGATTATGGTTCATTGTGAGAAATAGTGGCTAAGTCGTTTAAATATCTAATTCTGATAATTGTTCTCAGTTTTTCGTTTCAAGTCGAGGCACAAAATAGTATTACCAAGTTTTCGAATGATTCTGTTCAGTTTCTGGAAGAGATGACACTATTTATGGAGCTTTCAAGAAAGAAAGAAACCAAGGAATTCATGAAAGAATTTGAACCTGTTTGGTATGGCGGAAAATTCTCTGAAGAAGAGCGAAACGCTTTGTATAATACGGCAAATTTTATGTTGCAAAAAAAAATGTTACCCTTCCCGGATTTCAGGGATTATTTGTTTTCTATGATGAGCTTCATAAAGTCTGATCAGTCAATTGAGAGCTTACGAGCCTGGCAGAAAACTCTTCAAACACTTATTGAAAGCAAGGAATCTAAAAGAAAGTTTCCAGAATATCTAAAATTTAGTAGTGCTTTGTTTGAAAATAACTCAATATATCAATCCGGTGCAGTTGTGTGGAAATCGAGCAGTGAAAACTATAGTTTCTCATTTAAGAAAGATAAGCCAATATTGGTATTTACCTCACTAAATTTAATTTGCCTTTCAAAAAAGGATAGCTCGATTATATATAACACAAAGGGAACTTATTATCCGTTAGAGAAAAAGTGGATAGGTACAGGCGGAATAGTTAATTGGGTACGGGCAGGATTTTCAAGTTCTGACGTTTATGCAGAATTAATAGATTATACAATCAGCGTTAAATCATCAACATATGTGGCTGATTCTGTTACGTTTCATAATAAAGAATATTTCAAAGAGCCACTGTTAGGTAAGCTCCAAGAAAAGATTTTAGCGAATGTAACCCCTGAGAAAGCTTCGTATCCTAGATTTGATTCATATAATAAGAGATTGAAGATTTATGAGATAACAGAAGGAATTGATTTTGATGGAGGATTCTCGCAACAAGGAAGTAAATTTATTGCAAAAGGTGATGATGTGGAAGATACTTATTTAGTTTTTAAGAGGGATAATCAACCTTTCATGATCGCATCATCAAAGAGTTTTGTAATTCGACCAGATAGATTCACATCAAAGCAATGTGCGGTTAGTTTTATACTTGACGAAGACTCCATTGTTCATCCGAGCGTAAAGTTGAACTTTAATGTTGCGGAGCGTAAACTAACCTTAATACGGCCAGATGATGGGATTGGCCAGTCGCCATATTTTAATTCATTTCATAAATTGGATATGTATTTCGAAGCGCTATATTGGGATATAGATGAACCATTAATCGAACTTAGGCACTTAGAAGGAAGCTCCGATAAGTCAGCAAAATTTGAATCTGAGCAGTATTTTAAGGAATATATTTTTGACCGATTACAAGGTATCGACAGAATTCATCCTCTTGTCGGAATTAGAGGATGTGCAAGAAAGTTGGAGCAAGATGAACTTTACGCTTCAGAGGTTGCAAAGTATATGAAGTTGCCCATAACCCAAATACGACCTATGCTAATGAAGTTGGCGACTTTGGGATATGTTTACTATGATTTTGATGATGATAGAATATTGATAAAAGAAAAGCTTCATCATTACGTTAGAGCAAAGGCTCAACAAGAAGATTATGATGTTATAAAATTTAGCTCAAACGTTCAGGAGGAAAGCAACGCCACAATTAATCTATTAAATTATGATTTAACAATACGGGGTGTGAAAAATGTACTCCTGAGTGATACGCAAAAAGTATATGTGTACCCTAAAGATCAAATTGTAGTGGTCAAGAAAAATAGAGATTTTGCTTTTACCGGAGTTGTAAATGCTGGCAAATTTGAATATTTTGCTAAAGACTGCTACTTTAATTATGATGAGTTTTTAATCGACTTTTCGAATATTGATTCACTTCGTATTTGGGCCAACACAAGAAAGAAAGGTGAACATGGTAATAATCAAGAACGTAGAGTGGTTTCAGTATTGGAGCACCTAAAGGGAGTCCTTTATATTGATCTACCTCAGAATAAATCTCACATCGAAGATTTACCCACTTACCCAATATTTGACAGTCAAAAAGATTCTTATGTCTTTTACGATAAGCAGAGCACCCAAAACGGGGTTTATAATAAAAATGAGTTTTATTTTCACGTAGAACCCTTTAAGTTTGATAGTCTTAAAACATTTGAAAACAAATCTGTACAGCTCGACGGAACAATGCTCTCAGCAGGCATTTTTCCTGATTTTGAGGAAAAACTTAGGATTATGCCAGATTATTCTTTGGGGTTTGAAAGAAATACTCCGCCAGAAGGATATCCTATATATGGAGGTAAAGGAAGGTTTTACAACAAAATTGGCGTTAGTGATAAAGGAATGAGAGGCAATGGGAAGTTAAATTACGTTACTTCGACAACTATTTCAGATGATTACACTTTTTTCCCAGACTCTATGATTGCGCGAGCCCAAAGTCAAGTTATTGAAGAAAATCCTGTTGCGGTTGAGTTCCCTCCAGCTTCAGCTCATGATGTGGACGTTCATTGGGAGCCATATAAGGATTTTATGAGAACAACAGTGGTTAATGAGCCAATAGCCATGTATGATGGTTCAAAGTTAGATGGTCACTTAGTTATTAGTCCCGAAGGCTTGACAGGAGGAGGCTTGTATATGTTCGCTCAAGCAGAATTGGAGGCGGATCTTTATTCATTTAAATTTTCTGACTTTAAGTCAGATACTGCCGATTTTAGATTAAAAACTTTAGAAGAATCAGCTTTAGCTTTTTCAACAAATAATGTTAACGCGCATGTTGATTTTAAAGAACGAAAAGGAACATTCTTATCAAATGGTGGTGGTTCATTTATTGAATTTCCTATTAATCAGTATATCTGCTTCATGGATAAAATCACATGGTTTATGGATGACGAGTTTATTGAGTTAGGGGCAGATGCGATAGCTGAAACAGATCAAACAACATCAGATGTTAAGCTAGAAGGGTCAAAGTTTATATCCGTCCATCCAGAACAAGATTCATTGAGTTTTTATGCTCCGAAAGCTAAATACGATCTTAGAAAGAATACCATAGATGCTCGGCAAATTCAATATATTCCTGTTGCAGACGCGCTTATATACCCTGATAGTGGAAGGGCTTTGATACGAAAACGGGCAAAAATGGATCCGTTGGCAAATGCTAAAATTGTTGCTAATAGCGTAACAAGATACCACACACTTTATGATGCAAATGTTAACATTAGGGCTAGAAAAAACTACACTGCCAATGGTAAATACGATTACAAAGATGAAAATAAACAGATTTATACCTTCAGTTTCGAAGAGATAAAGGTCGATACTACTTTTCAAACTGTTGCTGATGGTAAAATTGAAAAGGAAGAAGAGTTTAGCTTAAGTCCAGCCTTTACTTTTAATGGAGAGGTGTTTTTACGTGGTAATTCAAGTTTTTTAATTTTTGATGGCGTTACAAGCATAAAACAGCCATGCGAGCAAATGGTTAGCAATAGCTTTAAATTTAAAGAAGAAATAAACCCTCTGGACATTTATATTCCAGTTGATACGGCATTAGCAGATGAAAATGGTAATAAGTTGTCCATTGGTTTAATGATGAGCAAGGATTCGGCACATGTTTATTCAACATTTTTATCTCCACAAAAAAATAAGATGGATTTACCGTTGGCGTCTTCTTTAGGGTATATTTATTTTGACAAAAGAACACAGGAGTATAAAGTTTCAAGTAAAGAAAAAATTGGGGAGATTGCTTTGCCAGGAGATTATGTAAGTCTGTCAAATAATAATTGTAATGTATACGGAGAAGGAAGACTTGATTTCGGGGCTAATCTAGGAAGAGTAGAAACCGTGGTAGTTGGTAATGTCAATCATAATCTAATTTCCGACAGTTTGAGTATGGATATTATGATATTACTCGATTTTTTCTTTATCGAGAAGAATTTAGAAGAAATGGCAAAGAATATCTTGGAATTT
>Ga0209335_10005371_pt1 | contig 11807 bp, 12 predicted proteins | sample COG_09_FD_184753 | JGI IMG/M metagenome (GOLD analysis project Ga0209335, IMG submission 184753) | Pelagic Microbial community sample from North Sea - COGITO 998_met_09 (SPAdes) (version 2) | ecosystem: Environmental > Aquatic > Marine > Neritic zone/Coastal water | place: Helgoland, sampling...
GTTTTACAAATCAAAAACCACTAATTTCCAATACAGCCAATCATATAACCACTGTTGGTATTCTCGGAAAATCATCCGATATCAACACAAATAATTTATTTCGGTTTCGCGATCTGATGCCAATATTACCGAGTGATTGTGATTTTCACCGTCATTGGTACTCCTGTGGGTATACAGCGGCTAAACATAAACAATCTGTATTTGATCGGTCTGGATTCAAACGAAAAAAAACATATATTGATTTGGGGTGGGTATATGACGAAACATCAACGAACAGCATCAAAATTCTCACATAAAAATATAACGATAATGCACGATAATGATGTGTAATGAACCCACCCGAATTCTATTTATTCAGGGATTTGCCACATGTCGCAATGAACTCGATTGTGATGATTATGCCAATATCCGATTATTTTTCAAAGGGAATCCGCAATTCTGTGTCGACTTTCTCGAATATGATACACACGAATCGGTATCATCAGTAGACCTGCGGATCCGAGATCAGATCGATCAATTGAAACCATCTATACTAATAGGTCATTCGATGGGGGGGTATTTCGTATTCAATCATATTCGACGTGTAGTGCGAAATATGACCGAATCATCGACATATCGTGGATACATTCCTAGTCGAATAATTCTCCTAATGCCATTTCTAGAAGCATCGCCACTTCTCGAAACAATCGTTTCGTTGAAATTGCCGTCGTTTATAATCGACCGATTAAATATTCCATTGGGACTTATTCTCCCAGCAAGTCAATCACACGACCGAGGAAATATTATGAATACACCGTTCAACCCAATTTGTTTCAAACAACCGATTCAAATTACACAGTATCTTCCAACCCCAAACGATATACTACAAGTTTTTGGTACGACTATATCGGATGTACAAGTAATGTTTTCAACAGATGAAGTTGTTACTAAAATCAGTAATACGATAATATCTAGTATTCCGAAAGAAAAAATCAAATATGTATATGGAAAACATTCCGCATTTAGATCTCAAAAAACCAATTTTTTTGAAGTGTTTGAGAAGATGATTGAATCAACCACATTACAAGTAAATGATATTACGAACGTACGAACGAACGAATGAACGAACGAATGAACGAATGAACGAATGAACGTACGACGAACTAAAACTATATACATATTTATGTCGTAATTATACAATGACAAATTTCATATTTGATTACGCAGATAGTTTGGAATATCATGAAAACATTACTAGTGAAATTACATTCACCGAATCAGCAGAATTTACTTTTGACGAAGGTTGTATCGATGCACTGCGTAACAATCACCGAGAATCATACCGACATATTGCAGAAAGATATAGTAAGAATGAACGTATATTTGACATTGAGCCATACACAAACGATTATATAGTTCTTGATCACGCCCTTGTTAGTGCCAATGGTGTAATAATTAATTCGGATAAACGTATATTTACAAACGGTGGGTGTATATGTAGACGCCTAGATAATGCGTTTGTTGATAAAATTTCAAAAGAAACCAATGTTGTTAGTATTACATCTTTATGGTCTGATGGTATATGGCATTTCTCACTCGAGGCATTCGTCGCATTAAAATCAATTCCAAAGGATATTTTGGTTAATAGTAAAATACATGTATCGAAAATAACATGTTTTATTATCCAAATATGTAACCTTGTAAATATACAAGAATCGCAACTTGTAACAGGGAATATTTACGCTGATAAGGTTTATATTCCAAGAATGGGAAAGTGTGGTAATCCATATTTTAATCAAATTTGTTGGATGAAAGATCTTGTTACTAAATCAATTCAAACAACTACACGTAGATATATGATTTTAATAAAACGAAATCATCGGAGAGTTTTGCTGAATTACAATGAAATTGAACAATTTTGTACGGAATTATGTGAAAAGTCGGAACTAGAACTATATATACACGATGACAATAATCTTCCTCCAATTACAGAACAATATAGAATATTCCATCAAGCCAAATATGTTTTTGCCCCACACGGGGCGGGGGGTATTAATCTTATGTCGATGCAACCCGATTCTTGGTATATTGAATTTTTATCGAAAGAAGATATTAATATTTGCTTTTCGCGACTGGCTTATTTTTTAAATGTGAATTATAAAGGACTGTTGATGGAAAATTCAACTGTTAATTTAGAAAATATGAAAATAGTTGTAAATGATATTCTGAAATAAAATATATTCTGAAATAAAAATATATTTTACAAGTTCATTCATAGTCAATCATTATTTTGTTGTAGTGTACACAATTGGTTCGCCGTGGTAATCAAAATGTTGGTATGTCTGGTTAACAAACACAGTGGGATCGATGTTTGTTTGTCTCGATATACGCAAACGAGATTTTATATGGTGGAATAAATCGGACCGATTGTATATCTCTCTATGAGTCGTACGATATTCAGTTCCAACAGTAATTATATTAGTGAATCGACGGAAGAATGATGCGAACATTGTCACATCTATTCGATTCATTTCCCGTTTCAGTTGATTGATAGTCATATTCGTTGTAAATACAAATGAATGATTCGCATATACTTTATCTGAATCGTATAATAGAGTGAATAAATCCGATTTCGTCTCCACACTGGGACGAACTCCTCCCGATTGACGGTCTCCTTTGCTGATGTCACTAAATATAGTTTCAAATTCCTCACTTACAATACAAATTGGTTTCTCGTTGGATGATTTTTGAATTAGTTCGTTTATATCGCAAAATGCGGATGTCAGTGAATTTACGCGACACATTCGAATTTTGTCGCAGATACATCCATATTCAATACCAGTCGATTTCCCCGATCCACCCACACCAAGTATTAGTGTATTTGCCCTCGATTTGATCGCATCGGCGATTGCAGTTTGGTGTGTACGGATATTATCGAAACACGGAAGTTCATAACTGCGGTCGCGGTACCCACTCCATATTTTGTTATTCCCACGCTCAAGAGTCGATAGAGTTTGTGTTTTCATTTCCAATTGTTTATCTAAATCAGATGAATCGGAATTATTAACAAGGATTTTATTGTCCAATTTGCGTCCGATATAATATATCGATGGATTGATTGTTTCGTCGTCGGATCCTTCTGTGCGTTTCCACTCGCATATCGCAATACCAATAGACCACAATGTCAGTGGTTCGTCCGTATAGCGAAATATATAAATTCCCGATGGTTTCAGTTCCCCGTCATCAACGTGATAAGATGGTTTCCACAGAAACGCCGTTGTAGTGTCGATCCATTTATCTGCATTCTCACGAAACTCTGGAATCACAATGAAACCAATACATTTACATAGTATGAATGGAATTATATGATATAATATTGGTGTAACGAATGTAAATGCGCTTGAGAGCATTGACATTATAACAAACAACTCTTGTGGTGATATAGTAGGTAACATTGTTATGAATTTATTATAGTTTTGTTATGAATTTATTATATTTTTGATATGAATTTATTATAGTTTTGATATGAATTTATTATAGTTCGATTATATCAATTTTCTTTTTGGACTAGTGATCGATCGATTCCCCCAGACATATAGATTACTATTTGACAATATGGAAATGATTATTCTGGTAAAATATTTGAATTTGAATATTCTTTCAATAAGTAGTAATCAATTTCATTTAATTCATATATTCCACCCACACCATTATCATATACATCTACACCCACACTGCGACTATACATATAAACGCATAACATTGTGATGGATAATAATATATGCCACAGTCCGTGTAATGGAGATAAATGAATATACAGGTCAATACATTGATTATGTAATTCTTCTGGAGCCCATACAATAATTGCGAATATTAGACTTATTACTGCTGTCCAAATAAAAGGGTATATACGTTGTTTTATTTTTAAATAATAAATTATACAAACTAAACTTAAAAACATAAATAATACAATCGATATGAAATGAATCAACATGACATACATTTTATCCCAACTTCCTAGCCAAAAATGTTTATGCCATTCCCAACAAATTATATTCGAACACGTACATAAAAAGGTACAACCTATACTAATATAATTGTTAATTTTTTTAGGATATTTATTGAACAATATAGTCAGGTACAAATACAATATTATTAGAAATATGATTGCATTACACATTACAAATATTGCCCAAATATCAAAATGTCCACCAAGAGGCGAACCTGCGGATGCATGATACCAAAATGATCCCATTGCACCAATAATTAGTGATATACCAAACGTAAAAGATAGTATAGGTTGAAGACATATACCACCATTTAACCGTAATGAATTTGGTCGTCCCATACTTTTTATTTCGGCGAAATACCTGTAATCATAAATAGCACAACCGATTATATAAATTCCTATAAAAGCAAATGATAAACTACTTAATGAATTAATTGGTTCGCGTAACAAATTATCTTCATTACCTAATGAGGGTTCACATCTATTATATGATGTCTCGTTGTACCATATATTTGATGTAAAATATATATTAAATATATATATACTTATTATACTAAAAAATGAAAAACATGTTACTATAATTAATGTTGTATATTTTTCAATCATGTTTATTCATTATAATACACTATATAAACATTTATATTGTTTTATTCCATCTTATACAATATTGCCTTTTTAGTCTGGAAAATCAACCTATTCAAATTTTTTGAAGAATTTATTAAGAATATCACACATTGGTTCGGATGATCCTAATGCGTATACAGTATCCAATAAATGACGACCTCGGCGTCGTCTTTCGTCACCAGATACTTCTGTTATTTTTGTATAGATTTGTTTGCTATACTCTTTCGAGTACATGTATCCATAATAAGAACTTGAATATCCTCCTGCGAATATATGTGAAAAGGTAGAGAGAAATCGATTAGTTGGTTCATATATACCATGTTTCATATACTTCTCATATATTCGACGTTGGACGTCCCATATAGTTTCACCCTTTGCAGTGATTTGTTTCCAATTCCTATGTAATTCCAAATCCAAATTGCCGAAATATATTTGTCGGCATTGACTGGCACCCTTATCTTTGGTCGAATCAATGATGTAATCTACCATTTTACTTGGAATCGATTCGCCAGTTTGATAGTGAACCGCCTGTTCCAATGAATCAATGTGTGTTGCAAATAATTCAAGTGCTTGGGACTGGATTTCGACCGCATCCCATTCAGACGGGACCCCCGACACGTTTCCGATGCGAATATCCGTCAACATATGATTAATAGCATGACCTGTTTCATGGTAAAGTGTGATCACCTCACTAGCTGTCATTAGTGATATGAGCGGATCATCTGGATTCCCATTTACAGGACATATCGGCGGACTCTGGTTACATACAATATATGCAACAGGCAATTCGTTTTCGGGGATCGCTCGTGATCTATCTACTGCACCACACATCCACGCCCCTCCCCGCTTGATTCCAGGACGAACATATGGGTCGAAATATAACGACGATCTATGCTGACCTTTTTCATCGTATATTTCGAAGAAACGAACATCTGGATGCCATGTTTCGGGAAATTGGGGATCGGTCTTTTCTATTTCAATGAATTTGATTCCGAATAATTCATTACACAGTTTGTGTAGATTGATCAATACGGGATCTAATTGGAAATATGGTTTCGTATCTTCATCCGTATATCCGAAATCATGTCGATTCTTCAAGTTCCCATAATACGCCATATCCCACGGATTAAGTTTCTTATTGGCGAATTTGTCCAATTCATCGATTTCCAATTGTGCGCTAGTGGCGTACTTTGTATATTTATCTTTATAGAATTCGTCTAATTCAGTCGGGGAAGAAACCATCTTGTCTAGTAATACATATTCAGTATGGTTGTCGAACCCAAGAATTTCAGCACGTTCTTGGCGGAGCGTTAATATTTCATTGATTATCGGATAATTTGCTTCCCCTGCCCTTGTAATATACTGCATGTAAATACCTCGACGAATTGATTGATCTGGAATATATTGTAACGCATCGGATACAGATGGTCCGTTCATTCCGATTGCATATTTGGTCGCCGTACTATCGGTCGCCGTACTATCGGTCGCCGTACTAACAATCCATTGATCGTATGCGAATTTAGGACACGATTCAATCATTTGATTCATTGTTGTTGGTATTTTATACACAGCCTTGGCAGAATCAGTCGCGTTTTCACTGTACTGGATAGATAGTTCAGTTAACCGTTTACTTATTCGCAGCAAATCACATCGCTTTTCATCAGGTAAACCGAATCCATTTTGTCGCATTCCGTCGATTTGCATTTGAACAACCCGTTTCTCCATCGGACACACATTATCGGATGTTATATCTATACGACAAAGTGCATCGAATAGAGGAACTGAATTCGATATTCGGTCATTAAATTCAGATAATTCTCCAATATAATGTTTCTTTACATCTCGTATATCATCATTATCCGCTACACCAGATAAATGATAAATTATACCATATGTTCTAGATAAACCAAATCCTTGTTTCTCTAACAGTTCGAGTGTATTGGTATACGTTGGATTCAGTGTATTGGAAATATCCAATTCGAATTGGTCGAATTCAGCAATTTGTTTATCCAATTGCATACGCACCGCTTCATTTGTATGTTTTTTTACGTCAATCTGATTGAATGCTGGAAGACGTCCACGATCAAAGAATGGGTTCGATTTATATAGTTGAGACATTATACTACTTACACACAATACGTTTATCTACTAATATTACAACAACCTATGGGATACATCCAATCAATAGAATTTGGGATCAAACTAATTGCTTGTATATTTATTATTCCAATTATTATTATACTTCGGATACGGCACTGTATACCAATCCTATTACATGATATATTCGATACACACAAATCAGATGATTTAAAACATTCATTTGGGCATTCACCTGATAATCCTAGACCATCCGATCGAATTTTTTCTCAAAATACTTACTCTCGAGTGGTACTAGGTAGGTGTAAATTTAAAAATGGTACCGATGTGATGGACAATATCGATTCCATAAATAGATGTACACAGAATTTTTTTGGACGGAATGCGAATATTAAGATAATTGATAACAAAAACAAACACGCATTGGCAGAACGCATTTACAATAACAAAATACACTCAGTAAACCAATCAGATATATTTGGCGGACATACAAATGCTGTTTATATTTACCCAAAAAGCCGAGAAATTGTCTTTGTAATTGATCATTATTATTGCGATGGGTTAGTAATATTATCATCGTTAAACGCTATATGCGGTGGATCAAAATTAAATATGCATAAATGGCCAACACACGTGTATATACCTATATACTCTGATATGTTAGTTGCCACAACAGTGTTTAATACAATTAAAGATTCGATTATGTACCCAACCCCAATACACGAAGTTGCCGCCAATGGGGAATTATTCGGAATGACACGACTAATTGATAAAAGTGGTTTATTAGGGGGGTATTTTATGAATGGGTGTTGCGATGGATCCGAACTCGTGTGGAATCGATGGATCGGGTATGCCGTGGCAATCCGTCCATTATTCGACTGTATGTCGGTTGACTATTTACGCGTTGCAGTGACGTGCGGATTTGCAAATTCGAAATTGTTTGGGAATATCCGAACAGGGGTTATTATTGTACGGATCAATCGCCCAGATCCATCCGCATCGGAATTCCAAACTCTACGCGATATGGCAAACACGATTAAAATTCAATGTACTTATAATTATAATATGGGGGGCGCGACATTTGATATGATCCGATCATTTAATTTCGTCGATGAACATACGATTACCAATAACAAATATAGATTTGTTGATGTGGTTTTTACACCAATCAATATATCGAATGATAAAGATATTGTGGACGAATTGGATATTGTTTTTGGAGATGTAGATACAACTAATCCACATTTGTATATGACAAATACATATTGTGGAGATACAAGCCACGTATCCATAACATCGAATTGGAAACATTTCAACCGCTCAAAATACCGACTTAAATATAATGCAGTTGATTCGAAAATATAAATATAATGTATACATTACCATAATGTCAACAATTAAGAATCCAGATATTCTTGTGTTGACGTGTATAGATTTTCGAACACATGATGTAATTCATAGTCATATGGCCACACTTGGATATGCTGGCAAATATGACTATTGTTCAGTCGTTGGTTCGGGATTATCATTATATTACTGTGGAGCCAATGTTAACGATTATTTGTTTTTGAATTCGTGTAAATTAACTATATTGTCGAATATAAAATTTACACAATCAATTCACGGAACGAAGGAACTATGGATATTTACACACGAAGATTGTCGAGGATGTAAACGGTTTGATGCAGACACAATATCTTCTGAATCAGATGAAAAATCGTATCATACGAAGTCAACGTCCGCTATTCGCTGTATGATGAGAGAAATTAATCCCGACTTAATTATCAAAACATTTTATATACACGGTACAGTTGGTACGACTGGGTTTCCTATAGTCAGTATTATTTAGATATGTATTTATTCGCCTATTTACGAATAAATACAATTATTTTATCTGCTAAAAATGCGGTATTATGCCTTGGCTCCAGCAGGTCCAGCAGGTCCAGCGACACCCTTAGCTCCAGCAGGTCCAGCGACACCCTTAGCTCCAGCAGGTCCAGCAGGTCCAGCAGGTCCAGCGGCACCCTTAGCTCCATCGGCACCCTTAGCTCCATCGACACCCTTAGCTCCAGCAGGTCCAGCGGCACCCTTTGCACCATCAGCACCCTTAGCTCCAGCGGCACCCTTAGCTCCAGCAGGTCCAGCAGGTCCAACCATTGATCCGACTTCAACGATTCGCTCTAGTGCAGAAATTCTGTGCATCAGTTTGTCTACGACATCGGTTAAGTTTGCTGAATCGGATGAATCGGATTTTTCGTTTGATCGGTTTCCTCTCATGGCAGTAACGAAATCATAATTAGATGGCATGTTTTATACAGTAATATATCATTACATTTTATCTGTTTATACGAATTGTATGGTTGTTTGGAAAAAAAATAAATATTTCTAAATACTAATTATTATCATATACACTGATTGTATCGAACCGCCTACATATCATCGTCATCATCACTAATCTTGGGGGCCAAGTATAATTTCATTACATTTGGAGTCTCCATATTAGTGTCGTGTTCTACAGAATTATCCATTGAATATGTGAATTCAATAGGACGATCTTTTGATAATGACAATTTGACGACAGTATTCAGTTTATTGAATCCACATAGAATTTGTAAATATCTGATTGCAAATTCTTGTTTTAATGTGATTTCTTCGGTAATTGAATATTCCTCCATATCCATATCATCAAATCCCACACGCATAGATCCTTCCGACCCGTCTACATGAATATCAAACTTATCCTCTGTACACGAAATATCAACACAATCACCAAATATAGACATTTGCGATATGATACTATGTAGTTTCGAGCCTGATATTACAATATCTACATCACTATCGTGTGGTGGAATATCCATCAAATCTACGTCCACATCAATTAACGGGAATGTATATTGTCTATCAACCTCATCCTTCTCATCGCTAGTAAATTCAACACAAAATTTGTCGTCGGTTATTGATCCGCGAATACCTTGTTTGGGTTGTTTCATATTCATTACTTTCGATACAATACCCATATTGAGACTAACCGTCATTGCCGTGCTGTCGTGCGGATTATATTCGGAGAACCATTCAGTTGTTAAATTTAAATTGAATAGACATACATGTGCTGAATCCATTCCTTGAGCATGAAGTCCATCCATATTGAAATATAAGGTCAACGTATCACTGAGGGTCGATACATTTTTTAATAAGAATGCCAATTTAGTTGCTTTTTCGGGGGATTTAATATGAAATTCCATTTTTATAAATTCGTTTTTATTATTATATTAAATACATGTAATATAATCAATTTTACTTACAATGATACTAATTGTATGTTTACATGTATATCTAAAAGTGTTTGAAATTATTGAGTTGTTCAAATTAGTTATTGACTGATTTCCACATCAGAAAATAATAATTTATTAAGTATATTGAATATATAATCAGCCGTATCTATAAACAACAGTTCACAAAAGTTATATTCATCCCTAATGTCTGGGCCATTGTTTGGGCCATTGTTTGAGCCATTGTTTGGGCCATTATCTATAATATTTCCCGATGCATCGATTAGATTTCCCGATGCATCGATTAGATTTCCTGCTGAGTCGATCAGATCACCATTCTCATTAATAAGATTTCCAGATGCATCGACTCTCAGTGATAGGTTGGTATTATTAACATTTCCGGATGCGGCTGAAATGATTAGTTCTTGAGAGAACATTATAAAATATTAACATATAATTAATATTTTAGAATAAAATATAATTTACTTATACAGTTTTTCCATTCAATAAATCCCATACCCCATTAATAAAATCTGCACAAAGGTCTGCAATATCCTTTGGTTCAGGGATAATATTCCCATCTGCATCAATTAGATCACCATTTGCATTAATAAGATCACCATTTGCATTAATAAGATTTCCAGATGCGTCGATTAGATTTCCAGATGCGTCGATTAGATTTCCAGATGCGTCGATTAGATTTCCATATACATCGATTAGATTTCCAGATGCATCGATTAGATCACCGTTTTCATTAATAAGATTTCCATCTACATCGATTAGATTTCCAGATGCGTCGATTAGATTTCCAGATGCATCGACTGGGTTTCCATCTACATTGAGTAGATTTCCATATTCATCGATTAGATTTCCATATATATCGATTAGATTTCCAGATGCATCGACTGGGTTTCCATCTACATTGAGTAGATTTCCATATTCATCGATTATATTTCCTGATGCATCGATTAGATTTCCTGATGCGTCGATTAGATTTCCTGATGCGTCGGACAGGTTTAGCTCTTGGGTAGACATTATACTATATTAACATATAATTAATATTTTATAATAAAATATTAAAGTATCGATACAAAACAACTTGAATACAATCGATACAAAACAACTTGAATACAATCGATATATTATAATAAATGAGTTCCAAATCTAATTCATCAGCAATTAGACGTCGCACCGTCGTCCAATCAACATCATCCACCGTAACGAATAATACCACCAATAATGAATCGAAAAACAACCAAGTTCATATTTTCGACATTGTTGCACAACATCATAAACGTATCAATGAATACGAAGATAGGATTGGGAAACTAGAACAACTCGTTGCTGATTTATCCGCACGAACCACTTCAACCAGTACACCGTCTCCCAGCACCGATGTATCGGTATAGTGTAGGATTCGATTTTCAAAATTACTCATCAACAGTAATTTTGAATACTATGTATCAATTATTGTTATTTTGTCTCTCTTATACAATAATTACCAAGCACTCCCTCCTCCATTAAATTCATTCGCTGGAGCGGGTTCGCTTTCACGGTAATTAATTGTTTCCATTTCATTTTTAATCGCATGATTTATTTGAACCTGGTCTGTAGTAACTACAGGCCTGGGTTCGATATCACAATTACGGTCTACTGGTAAAATAGCAGATTGGATTGGATCTGGTTGTTTCGAACTCTCCTTAATATCAGTCATTCCTTCGCTATACCCAACCCCCCATTGTATGATATTTCTGATATTTCTTCCAATGGACGAGTCTGCAATGACAATGAATAGTACTAGTATGGTGATGATTCTGTAGTCACCTTCT
>Ga0209335_10005373_pt1 | contig 11806 bp, 13 predicted proteins | sample COG_09_FD_184753 | JGI IMG/M metagenome (GOLD analysis project Ga0209335, IMG submission 184753) | Pelagic Microbial community sample from North Sea - COGITO 998_met_09 (SPAdes) (version 2) | ecosystem: Environmental > Aquatic > Marine > Neritic zone/Coastal water | place: Helgoland, sampling...
CTAGTGCGGTCTTAGCTGCTTCTATATTTCATTATGGAAAATATTCAGTGCAAGAAGCCAAAGAATATTTGGACTCAAAAGGAATTCCTGTTAGAATTTAAATTTAAACTATGATCAATGACAGAAGAAAAACTTGAGGAGATGCTGTTAAAAGATAAATAGATATGAATATTTTTGATAATTTAATTAAATTAGCCAGAGAAAGAAAAGTTAAACCTGTAGAGGGCTCTTACACTAATATATTACTTAGTGATAAATCTCTAAGTAAAGCAAAAGTTTTAGAGGAAATAAACGAATTAATCGAAGCTGTTGAAGAAGATACAAATAAAATTCATGAAGCTGCAGATGTTTTTTATCATCTGATTATGTATCTTGAGGCAAACAATATTAAAGTTGAAGATGTAATGGCTGAGCTAGACAAAAGAAAGAAATGAGTTACGATAACAATAACATTTTTGCAAAAATTTTAAGAGGTGAAATTCCTTGTAAAAAAATTTACGAGGATGACTTTGTTTTATCATTTCACGACATTAATCCTCAAAAAAAAATTCATGCATTAGTAATTCCAAAAGGAAAATATGTTGATCTTGATGATTTTAGTCTAAGTGCATCACAAGAAGAAATGGTTGGTTTACTTAAAGGCATTAGTACAGTTGCAAAGATGCTTGAGATTTCTAAATATAAAGGAAAAGGATATAGAGCTCTAGCAAATATTAGTGATCATGGTGGTCAAGAGGTTCCACATTTACACTTTCATTTATTTGGTGGTGAAAATGTTGGTAGAATGGTTGAGTGAAGGAAGAAATTTTTAGAAAGTATTTAGAACTAAAATCTTTAGAAGATTTTAAAGAAGTTAAAAAACCATCAGAAAATTTTTTATTACAATTAGTTGACCCAAAAGACTTTCAATTAAATAAATTTTTTTATAAAAATGTAGGTAAAAAATACAAATGGGTTGATCGACTTGTATGGACAGATCAGAAGTGGATTGATTATGTATCTAATAAAAAACTTTTTACATATATTTTAAGGGATAATGAGGAGTTAGTAGGCTATTTTGAGCTAATATTTTATCAAGATATAAGAGAGTCTGAAATTGCATATTTGGGAATTCTAGAAGAGTATTTTGGAAAAAAATTAGGTAGTTATTTATTAAGTGAGGCAATTATAAAATCATTTTCTTTAGGTGCAACAAGAACGTGGGTTCATACCAGCTCCTTAGATCATAAAAATGCATTAAACAATTATCTAGCAAGAGGGATGAAAATTTTTAAATCAGAAACTTTAATTTTCTAATCAATTTTAGGCAAAATAAAAATATCATCATTGATTTTTTGATTTACTTTAACTAAGGAAATAAAGGTGATAGTTAAATTATTATAAATATCTTCAGTTTGCCACCCAATTAAATTTAATGTCTTTTTGTCAAAAAAAATATTAATTTCATTATTTTTTTCTGATATCTTGAAGTGTATATATTTATTTTCAATTTCCTTAGATTTTAAAGTATTTATTTTTTTAATAAGATAATTTTTATCTAGTAAAAATTGAAGTGCTGTTTTGTTTAAAGGATATAAGTAAGAAGTTCCACTATTTCTATTTTTAATTACTAAAGATTTACCGTTAGAGACAATAATTTTTTTATTTTTATTTTTATATTCACAGTAAATTTTTTTAGGATATTTAATAACACAATTTCCATTTTCACTTTTTTCATTTATTGTCTGTTTAAAGTAGAAACTTAAATTTTTAGTTTGTTTTAATTTTAGAATTATTTCATTGTTTATTGATGCATGAACTGAGTTATAAAAATTTAATATTAAAAAAAAAAGTAAAATTCTAAACATTAAAGTACATCTCTTTTACCAACGTGGTTAGCTTTGCTGACTATTCCATTAGCTTCCATCATGTCAATAATTCTTGCTGCTCTATTGTAACCAATTTGAAGTTTTCTTTGTAAAAAGGAAGTAGATGCTTTTCCTTCAGATCTTATTATATCTAAAGCTGATTGATATAGCTCATCCTTATCACCTTTATCAGAAAAGTTTTCACCAACATCTTTTTCATCAGCAAAATTTAAGATTTCGTCGATATAAGAAGGTTCAGCTTGTGATCTCAAATAGTTATTAACTTTTTCAATTTCACTTTCTGAAACGAAGGGTGCATGGATTCTGACTATTCGATTCGCCGAAGACATATAAAGCATATCACCTTTACCCAATAATTGTTCTGCACCTTGTTCTCCAAGTATAGTTCTACTGTCTATTTTTGAGGTTACTTGAAATGATATTCTGGTCGGAAAATTTGCTTTAATAGTGCCGGTAATTACATCAACACTTGGTCGTTGAGTAGCCATAATTATATGTATTCCTGCAGCTCTTGCCATTTGTGATAATTTTTGAATATAACTTTCAATTTCTTTACCAGCTACGAGCATTAAATCTGACATTTCATCAACTACTACAACGATATATGGCATAGCTAATGAGTGTTTCGCATTATAACCATCAATATTTCTAACACCATCTTTAGTCATAAGCCTATATCTGCTCTCCATTTCTTTAACAACCCAACCCAAAACAGAAGCTGCTTTTTTTGCTTCTGTAATTACAGGACATAGCAGATGAGGAATACCTTCATAAGTTGATAACTCCAACATTTTTGGGTCAATCAGAATAAATTTGCATTTATCAGGTGTGTGTCGATAAAGTAGAGAAAGTATTATTGTATTAATACAAACTGACTTTCCAGATCCCGTTGTTCCTGCAATTAATAAATGAGGCATAGAAGCCAAATCACCAACAACAGGAATACCTGATATATTTTTCCCTAAAGCTATTGGAAGTTTTATATCTTTTTTTAAAAAATCATTGTTAGCAAGTATTTCACTTAAATAAACATTCTCTCTTGTAGAATTTGGTAACTCGATTCCAACTGTACTTCTGCCAGGAATAGTTGCAATTCTAGCAGATTCTGAACTGGTGTTTCTTGCTATGTCATCTGACAAATTAATTATTTTAGAAACTTTAACCCCTGCAGCTGGTTCAAATTCATTCAAAGTAACTACTGGACCATGACTAACTTTTTTAATATTTCCATTTACACCAAAGTCTAAAAGAATTTTTTCTAAAAATTCACTATCAATATAATCTTCATTACGTAATTTTTCCCGTTCTTTTTTTGAAGGTATTTTTAGTAAATTAATCGAGGGTAATTTAAATTTCAATTTATTGCTATTTGTTTTAGGATCATTTTTTATAAAAGGCAAATCTTCTTGTATAAGACTTTTAATTTCATCCTGAGGAATAAACTCATTAATTACTTCATTTTCATTTGTATAATTTTTTTCTTTTTTTACAAATAAGATTTTAAATAGTTTTACAATAAATCGATAAAAAGAATTCATTTTAAATTGTACGCTCATTAAAAAAAAAATTATAGTTATTGTAATTAGTAAATAATAAGAAATTTGAGTATTTAGATTAATTAGAGAATTTAAAAAAGTTGAATCTAAAAACTTTCCTACAAAACCACCATTTCCATTTATGTAAAGTTTAAATGCATCGGGATAGAAGTTAGAAAAAAACAAAGATCCTGATAAAGAATATAAAGATGTAAAAAATAAACTTTCAACAATTAAAATTAGTTTTTTGCTTAAAAAAATATTTATTCCAGTAAAAATAAAACTAAAAGGTATGAATAAAGATACCAAACCAAAGGATTGAAAAAAAATGTCTGAAATAAAACTACCTTGAAATCCAAGAATATTTTGTATAATTACATTTTCTGGAAAGATAAAATTTGGATCTTCAGGGGAGTAACTTAACAATGAAATCAGCAATAATAGGCCAATTATAATGACAACCATTCCTATTATCTGAATAATTCTATTAATAGCAAAATTAAATGTATTTTTAGCTAATTTTTTAATTTCCATAAATTAATCACTTTGTATCATCTAATTTTTATTGTTAAAATTAAAAATTAATTATGAATGTTTGTATAATAGGAGATGGTCTAACAAGTCTATCTTTGGCTAAAAATCTAATAAATAAAAAAATAAATGTTCATATTTATCAGGGAAAAAAAAATAATATATCACCAAACCGGACTATAGGAATATCGAGAAGTAATTTTGAATTTTTTGAAAAAGAAATTCATAATATTAAATATAAATGGAGAATTAAAAAAATAGAAATATATTCAGAAAAATTAAACAGTAAAATTATAAATTTTGAAGAAGGCTTAAATAATTTATTTTTTATGATAAAAAATGATTCACTTTATAAGTCATTAAATAAACAGCTATTAAAAAGTAAATTTTACAAAAAAATAAAAATTAAAGATAATAATTTTTATCCAGAATTATTGAAAAAAAAACAATATGATTTAATTATTAATTGTCTTCCTAAAAACTTTATAGAAAAAAAATATTTTTTTAAAAAAATAGAAAAAAAATATAATAATATTGCTTATACAGCTATTTTAAAGCATAATAAGTTAAAAAATAATATAGCCATCCAAACTTTTACTAAATATGGTCCAATAGCTTTTTTACCAATTTCTGAAACAGAAACCTCTATTGTGTATTCTTTAGATACTAGCAGAAATAATTATAATAAAAAAAAAGTTATTGATTTGATAAAAAAATATAATCCAAAGTTCATTATAAAAAAAATATCTAAACTAGACTATTTTGAATTAAGATCATCTAACTTAAGGCACTACCACTACAAGAATATAGTTGCATTTGGCGATTGTCTTCATAAAATTCATCCTTTAGCAGGCCAGGGTTTCAATATGACAATTAGAGATATAAAGGTTATATCCAACATTATTCAGAATAGAATTGATCTTGGAATCCAATTAGACTCAACAATACTTGATGAATTTGAAAAAAAAACAAAACATATGAATTTTATTTTTTCTAGTGGAGTAGATTCTATATTTGAATTTTTTAATTTTCAAAAAAAGATCAAAAATCAAAATCTAGATAAGTTATTGAGTCTCTTTGGAAATAATAAATTATTAAGTAGTAAATTTATTAAATATGCAGATAGAGGACTAAATATCTAATACTTACTGCAGAGTAGTATTATTAAAATTATCAAAATTATATGTACTTAAGATTTCAGCAATCTTATTTTTTCTAAGACCTGAATTTTGACTTTCTAATAAAATTTGCTTCTCTTCTATTGAAAAAGGCGATGCCATTGCTAAAGCATTTATTATTTCATTTAAATTTTGTTTTTCTAAAGATTTCCAATTAATAACGTAACCCTTTTTTTTAAATAATGATTTTAAATCCTTAAAAATCACTTCAAGATCTGAAAACTTTAATTCTTCTTTTTCTAGATTGATGTCAGCTGTGAAATCATCAAAATTGACTGCACATTCTCTATATTTTTTTGTATTTTTAATTTCATTAACAATTTTGAATCTAGTTAAACCGCTAAGATTAATTAAGTATCTCCCGTCAGAGGTATCTTCAAAACTTGTTATCTTTCCCAAACAACCAACCTCATATAAATCATTGCTAGAGGCATCTCTGTTCTTTTTTGGCTGAATCAAACCAATCATTTTGTTTGTTTTCATACTGTCATTGATCATCTCTATATATCTTGGTTCAAATATATTTAGTGGAACAGACGTTCCTGGAAAGATAATAAAATTACTTAGAGGAAAAATTGATATTATTTTGGGTAAATTTTCTTTTTTTTTCATTTCTAACCTTAGCAAATTTTTAAAAATCTATCTATTAAATGTCTTGTAAATAATACTATGGTTGTTTTTGTGATTATCATAACCTATAATATTTTTAATAAGCGGGTCTAGCTCATCGGTAGAGCGAATCGTTGCCAACGATTAGGTAGAGGGTTCGATTCCCTTGACCCGCTCCATTATTACACATGTTAACAAAAAAAATTAAATATAAACATTAAATATAGAAAAATATGATTATTTGGTTAGCTTCTTATCCAAAAAGTGGAAACACATGGCTGAGAGCATTACTTTCAGCGTATTATTTTTCTGAGAGTGGAAACTTTGACACCAATTTAATTCAAAAAATTGGCCAATTTCCTCGTAAAGCTTTTTTTTCAGGGTACGATTATAAAATTAATTCTGTAGGATCTACATCTAAATATTGGATTGATGCACAAGATAAGATTAACAAGGACAAAAAGTTAAAGATATTTAAAACTCACAATTCTTTGTGTGTATTTAATGATAATAATTTTACAAATAATAAAAATACCTTAGGTTCTATCTATATAATTAGAGACCCAAGAAATGTAATTACTTCTTTGAAAAATCACTTTGAACTTGACTATGAGCAGTCACTAAAATTTATGTTAAGTAAAAATAAATATACTTATGATTCCAAATTAGAAAATGATTTTAGTGATTTTCAATTTATAAGTTCATGGGAGGTTCATTATCGATCTTGGTTAAATAATAAAATCTTTCCAATCAAACTAGTAAAATATGAGGATTTAATTCACAAAACTTATGATGTATTTAAGGATATTGTTTTATTTATTGATAAAATTTCTAATAGTAAAAATAAATTCAATAAAGAAAAAGCAAAAAACTCAGTAAATACAACTAGTTTTTCAAAATTGAAAAATTATGAAGAAACAATCGGATTTGCAGAATCTAGTATTTCGAAAAAAAATTTACAAAAAATTCCTTTTTTTAACTTAGGACCAAAAAATGATTGGAAAAAAATTCTTTCAAAAGATTTCCAAAAAAAAATAAATCTAGTGTTTGAAAAAAATTTAAAGGAATTAAAATATTTATAACATTATAAATTGTTAAGAATTTTAATATAAATAATAAAAAATGAATGATCTATTAAACAAAAAATGTATTCCCTGTGAAGGTGGTGTCCCATCTTTAGACCTTAGTGAAATTCATAAGTACCAAAAAAAAGTAGATGGATGGGATGTAAAGAAAAATGAGAAACAAATATATTTTCTAGAAAAAAATTATAAATTCAAAGATTTTATTAATAGCCAAAAGTTTATTGATAAGGTTGGAGAGATCTCTGAAAAAGAAAATCATCACCCAGATATTTTATTTGGGTGGGGCTATGCTAAAGTTATGATTACCACCCATGCAATAGAAGGACTTTCCGAAAATGACTTCATTTTAGCTGCCAAGATTGATCAAATTTTTAATGCCTAAAGTGTCTTGTTTTAGAAAAAATTAAAACAGTATTTGTTTGATTGGCAAATTTTATTATTTCTTTATCTCGGATTGATCCTGATGGCTGTATGACAGCTGATACTCCTGATTGAACTAATTTTTCTATTCCATCTATAAATGGAAAAAAAGCATCTGAAGCTGCAACTATTTCGTTATTTAGATTTTGAAACCTATTCATTTTATTTATAGCAATTTGGCAACCATCAAGTCTGCTAGGTTGCCCTGATCCAATTCCAATAGTTGCCCCTTCGCTGGCTAGAACTATTGCATTAGATTTTACATATCTACAAACATTAAAAGCAAAGACCAAATCTCTTAACTGAGATTTAGAAGGTTTTTTTTTTGATACTATTTTAAAATCTTTAATATTAAATTTCTTTAAATCTTCAGACTGAGCTAAAATATATTGGTGTGCAGAATTAAATTTTACTATGTCGCTCATAAAAAATTTTGTTGCATCAATAAGTCTTAAATTTTTTTTCTTTTTTAAAATTTTTAACGCTTCATTGTTAAAACCATTCCCAATAATAACCTCAAAAAAAATTTTATTCAATTCAAGAGCTAATGTTTTGTTAATTTTAAAATTACATGAAACTATTCCACCAAACGCACTTACAGGATCACAGGCCAGAGCCATTTGATAGCTTTTAAGTTTATTTTTGTGAATTGAAACTCCACAAGGGTTAGCATGTTTAACTATAACTGTTCCATTATTATTTGGTAAAGATCTTGAAATAGTCAAGGCAGAGAATATGTCATTATAGTTGTTATAACTTAATTGTTTTCCATGAATTTTTTTAATATCTAATTCTTTTTTTTTTGAATAAATTGCACCTAATTGGTGGGGGTTTTCACCATACCTTAATTTTTCAATTAAATTTCCATAAACAACTTTCTTTTTTGGAAAATTATCTTTTTGAATTTTATTAAGGTATTCAGATATTACTGCATCATAGTATGCGGTTTCAGAAAAAGCTTCTAAAGACATTTTTTTTCTAAATTCTAATGATGTGCAACCTTTGTTTTTTTCTATTTCACTAATTAGTTCAGAGTATTGATCGATAGAAGTAATGACAGTTACATCGTTATAGTTTTTTGCTGCTGATCTAACCATAGTAGGACCACCAACATCAATATTCTCAATAATTTTTAAATGGTTATTAGTTTGTTTTAAGGTTTTTTCAAAAGGATAAAAGTTAACAATAACCAAATCAATTTCTTCAAAATTATTTTTCTTTAAATCATTTTTATGAGATTTACTGTTTCGTTTGCTTAAAATCCCTGCATGAATTTTAGGGTGTAATGTTTTAACTCTACCACCGAGTATTTCTGGTGAATTTGTGTATTCTGAAACTTCAAGACATTTAAATTTAAGTTTTTTTATTTCTTTATATGTACCACCTGAACTTATCAATGTTATCTTATGTTTTATTAAAATTTTTAAGATTATTTTTAAACTTTTCTTATCAGATACTGAAATTAAGGCTTTTTTTATTTTTTGCATTATATTTTTGTTAATTCCCATTTTATAGTTTGATTTTTTGAATTAGTCATTCCCGAAATAAATATGTTTTGATTATCAGTAAAAGAATTTTTTTTACCAAAATATAGGCCGTTATCAATATTTATATCATTATCATTAGAATTAAATTTCCAACCCTCGCCATCAAGATCAATAAATATTGATTTATTATCCTGCGTTTTCATTACCTTAACGTTTGGCTCCAAATGAAATCTAATTTCAAATTTTAAATTTTTAGCATTATCTTTTGATAAAATTTTATCATAACCAACAAATTTTGTTTGTTCAGGATAAAATTCTATTTCCCTTTCGTGAACAACGTTGTATCTTTTCAAATATCCATCATGTGCTGCGCTAATTTTCCAATAATTTTTTTCGAAAATAATATTTTTCTTTATTATTTTTAAACCCTGAGAAATTTTAGTACTCTGGTTAGGGTGTTTTGAAAACTTACACGATGATCTATCATCTAAGACAAGTGTACTGTGTACTGCACTTGATTTTGAAAGATTATTTAATTGATTTTTAAAATTTTGAAAATATCCTGAATTACAGATTAATTTTTTTCCATTAGATATAATTTCAAAAGATAATGAACCAGCTTGGTAGTTTAAAGAAAATTTTTTATCAGGACTAGGGCCAATATCCATTATGAGAGAATTTTTTTTATTATTCAGAATAGCATATCCACCTAATTCATTATTTTGATTTTTGAAACTATATCCTAATTTTTTTAGATATTTATCAAAGTCAATATTGTTGGTTTCATGATTGCCATTAAATAAAATATCGCTTTTATTGTTTTGCCAGATAAATGCATAGGCTTGACCTAGATAATATATATTTTCATCTATGTATTCTGGTATCTCGCTTTGTGACTCTTTAAGCCATTCTCTTATTAAAACAAAGTATTTTAAGTAAAAATTTAGCTGTCTAATATTTCTAGATTTAGGAAAACTATCATTATCAAAAGAAAATTTTATTATCTTTTTTAATAAATTAAATCCAGAATATAAATAAATTTCTTTATCTTGATAAGATAAACCAGCCAAAATAATTGCAGCACAACCAATCATTTTATCATCAACCCATTCTTCTTTTTCTATTTCATTGATTAAATGATTAACTTGTTTTTTAACAATATTATCAAACTTATTTCTATAAACAGGATTTCCATCTTCATAGGTAAGTTTAGAATTTGAAATCCAGGCAATTATTCTTTTTGCCATTATATCAATTTCCCAACTCTTTGAGTTGTATTTATTATTTTTTTCAATCCATTGTAAAATTATATTCTGGGTATCTTTTTTTGATGATTTTAGATCTAAACTAAATAACCAAAAAAAACTGTTCAAATTATCATAATCTTTTTGTATTAAATTTGGATCCATCCATATTTTGTCCAAAGTATAATTTTCTATATTAATTTTTTTTTTATTATACCTAATAAGACAATCTAGCAAACTTGGGCTAGGCTTATATTTTAGGGCGCTATTATTAAATGATGAAATTTTTTTATTATAAATGCCTGAGTTAAAATAAATAGAACGTATTTTTTTTTTTAGGAATAAAAAAAAATTCTTTAAAATCATTGTCTTAACTTGATTTTAAAAGATCTATATTTTTTTTTATATTTCCATTATTATTTTTAAAAATTGTCGATCCCGAGACCAAAATGTTAGCTCCAGCTTCTAAAGCTAATTTACAGTTATCAAAATTTATTCCACCATCTACTTCAATATCAAAATTAATCTTTTTTTGATCTTGAAATTCTTTTAATTGCTTAATTTTATCTAAAACTTCTGGCATAAACTTTTGTCCTCCAAAACCTGGATTTACACTCATAATTAAAATTAAATCTATTTTATTTAGATGATCTATTACTAAATCAATTTTAGTTTCTGGATTTAATGAAACACCAGCTTTTTTATTTAACTTTTTTATGAGATCAATTGAATTTTCTAAGTTATCGGTGGCCTCTGGATGTATAGTAATAATGTCTGCTCCTGCTTCTGCATAATCTTGAATATATTTATGGACAGGTGAAATCATTAAGTGCACATCAAAAGGTAATTTTGTATATTGTCTTAGAGATTTTATTACGGGAGGGCCCATTGTTAAATTTGGAACAAAGTGGCCATCCATTACATCTACATGGATCATGTCAGCGCCCCCTTCCTCTAATCTTTTAATTTCATTACCCAATTGACTAAAATCAGCAGATAGAATTGATGGTGAAATTTTTATTTTTTTCATTGATTACTATATTACTAGTATCAATTTTATTTTTTAATTTGAATTAATTTTTACCAAATATTCGATAAATTTCTGCAGCAATTTCACTTTCTAAAGGAAAAGATAACATTCCCATGACAGAATATCCCAATAGATAGGGCATAAGGTAAAATCTAATCATATAAAAAAACCAAGCCACATAAAGTGGTACAAGGGGTTCTATGATAAATGAGGGCGTAATTGGTTTGAAAAAACGTATTAATGGGTTTGTTACCCTTACAAATACCTTCATAAAAAAGAATTCTGAATTTTCTCGCTGAAAAATATTCATCGCAACTTTTCCAATTAAAGTCCACATAATAACTCCTAAAATGTAATCTATTATTAGAATAAAAGGATGGATTTCCGGCATAAATATAAAAAGAGATTTCTTTTAAACTTAGTTAAGGGGCGAAATAAATCGCCCCTTAACATTAAATTTAATTAGTGTTGTTTTCCAAGAATTGACTTACCACTTGGAATACGAAGTTCATCAATCATTGATTGAGTTTTTGCATCTGGTGCTTCAGTTAATAAACTAACGACAACCATAGATACTAAACTAACTAATGATCCAACGATACCGAATGTAAGGTGAGTTACACCCCAGAATCCAGCTCCACCATTACGTACCCAAACTAGATACGCAGTACCAGAAAGTAATCCTAATAGCATTCCTGCAACAGCACCAGGACCATTCGCTCTTTTCCACCATACACCTAGTACAAGTGGGAAGAACAATCCTGACATCGCAAAGTCAAAAGCCCAGATTACTGAACCTAAGATACCTTGGATACCCAT
>Ga0209335_10005389_pt1 | contig 11786 bp, 15 predicted proteins | sample COG_09_FD_184753 | JGI IMG/M metagenome (GOLD analysis project Ga0209335, IMG submission 184753) | Pelagic Microbial community sample from North Sea - COGITO 998_met_09 (SPAdes) (version 2) | ecosystem: Environmental > Aquatic > Marine > Neritic zone/Coastal water | place: Helgoland, sampling...
ATTGGTTTTACAGAAAAAAGTTAAACTTAATAAATTTTTAAGTAAATATTTTACTAACCAATATTTTATGCCAAATATTAAGTTACAATTAGTTGATCATTTAAAAAAATTTGCCAATTCTTCAATTGATATTTCCGATGGTCTTTTAACTGACCTTGAGAAGTTAATTAATAATCAAAAATTATCATACAAACTTAGTTTGAAAAATATTCCAATTTCAAAAAATCTAAATAAAATATTGAAACTTAAAAAGCTCTCTAAAATTAACGTTATTTCCAGAGGAGATGACTACCAAATTCTTTTTACAGCTCCTAAGTCAAAAAGAGGAATCATTAAGAAGATCTCAGGTAGGATTGGCGTCAAAATTACTAAAATTGGATCAATTCAAAACAATTCATTAAAATCTATAATTATTGATCGGAATAACATAGAAATTACTCCTAAAAATAAAGGTTATTTACATATATTTTAAAAGTTAAATATTGCCTTTTATAGCTTTTTTTGTATTGTCCGGACTTTATAACAAAAAAATTTAATAACCAAACAACCAAAAAGGCATTATGAACACATCAGTAGAAACAATTTTACTTTATACAATAGCTGCAGGATTTCTTTCAATAGTTTACGGTTTTTTTACAGGTAAAAACATTCTTAACTCAAGTGCTGGAAACTCTAAAATGCAAGAAATTGCTTCTGCAATTCAAATAGGTGCCAAGGCATATTTAGCAAGACAATACAAAACAATAGCTGTGGTTGGCGTTGTTGTTTTAATTGTTATTGGTTTTGTATTTAGTCCTTTAGTTGCTTTAGGTTATTTAATAGGAGCATTATTATCAGGTATAGCTGGCTATGTTGGTATGCTAGTTTCAGTTGAAGCAAATGTTAGAACTGCAGAAGCATCTAGAAAAGGTTTAGCAAGTGGACTTTCTGTAGCATTTAAATCAGGAGCGGTAACTGGAATGCTTGTTGCTGGCTTAGCTTTATTATCAATAGCTGTTTATTATTATTTTTTATTAAAATTTGATATTGCTGAAAGAGAAATAGTTAATGCATTGGTTGCTCTTGGTTTTGGAGCTTCTCTTATTTCTATATTTGCTAGATTAGGTGGTGGAATTTTTACAAAAGGCGCTGATGTAGGTGCAGACTTAGTTGGTAAAGTTGAAGCAGGAATTCCTGAGGACGATCCTAGAAATCCAGCTGTAATTGCTGACAATGTTGGAGACAATGTTGGTGATTGTGCAGGTATGGCTGCTGACTTGTTTGAAACATATGCCGTAACCATTGTTGCAACAATGGTTTTATCTTCTATATTTTTTGTTGGTGATTTGAACATGATGATTTACCCTTTAACAATTGGTGGGGCATGTATCTTAACATCTATATTAGGAACTTTTTTTGTTAAACTTGGTAAAAGTAAAAACGTTATGAATGCATTATACAAAGGATTTATTGTATCTGCAGTTGCTTCATTAGCAATTTTATACCCAGTTACAGAATATGTAATTGGTTTTACAAAAGAATATACTGTTAATGGAAAAACTTTTAATGGTATGAACTTATATCATTGTGGAATTATTGGTTTAGTTATAACTGGTTTGTTAATCTGGATTACTGAATACTATACTGGAACAAAATATAGACCAGTGAAAAGCATCGCTAAATCATCTACAACTGGACATGGGACAAATGTTATTCAAGGTTTAGCTGTATCTATGGAGGCTACAGCCATACCTGCTTTAATTATTGTAGCTGGAATTTTAGCTACTAACTCTATCGCAGGTCTTTATGGAATAGCAATAGCTGTTACTACTATGCTGGCATTAGCGGGAATGGTAGTTGCACTTGATGCTTATGGTCCTGTAACAGATAATGCTGGTGGTATCGCTGAAATGTCTAAATTATCTAATAGTGTTAGAAAAACTACTGACGCGTTGGATGCTGTAGGTAATACAACTAAAGCAGTTACTAAAGGCTATGCAATTGGTTCTGCTGGTTTAGGAGCATTAGTTTTGTTTGCTGCCTACGTTGAAGATATTAAGCATTTTGCTAAGATAGAAGGTTCAAAATTGTATGACATTGAAGTTACATTCGATTTATCCAACCCTTATGTTGTTGTTGGTTTGTTGATTGGTGGAATGCTTCCATATTTATTTGGATCTATGGGTATGCAAGCTGTTGGAAGAGCTGGTGGTGCTGTAGTTGTAGAAGTTAGGAGACAATTTAAAAAATTTCCAGGAATTATGAAACGTAAACAAAAACCTGATTATGCTAAACTTGTTGACTTGTTAACAGTAGCAGCAATAAGGGAAATGATTATACCTTCTTTATTACCAGTTTTATCTCCAATCGTTTTATATTTTATAATTCTTTCAATAGGCGGTCAAGAAGCTGCATTATCAGCTGTTGGAGCTATGCTTCTTGGTGTAATTATTACTGGGTTGTTTGTAGCTGTATCTATGACTGCTGGAGGTGGGGCTTGGGATAATGCAAAAAAATTTATTGAAGATGGTAATCATGGTGGAAAAGGTTCCGAAGCTCATAAAGCAGCTGTAACTGGAGACACTGTTGGAGACCCATATAAAGATACAGCAGGACCTGCAGTAAATCCAATGATTAAGATTACGAACATTGTAGCTTTATTGCTATTGGCAGTTATTGCATCTTAATAGATTTGATTTAAAAATTTATTTAGCTTTTCTTTTACCTAAAGGATCGTTAATTTTTTGTCTTAGACTTGTTAATACAGTTGATATGAAAGTGTTTTTGTTATTAATAACAGCAGTTGAGGATTTTGATATTTTTAACTTATTCATTTTTGTAAGGTCTAAAAAATCTTTTTTAATCAACATACCTTGACTGTTAATTTCTAAAATCAAAACATTATTGGTTAATATTTTTTTTCTACCTAGAGTTTTAATTTGACTTGCTGTAGTTTTTCGTTCGATATAAATCCATACATCATTATCAAATGTACTTTTTACAGCTACAGGTCCTAATAGTGAAATTATATCATTTTTGTTTGATATTAAAACTTCTAGTTTTTCATTTTTCTTTTCTAAGAAGTTAACTCCATGATGTTTTACAACTTTATTTAGTGTACAATTCGATATTAATAATAATATAAATATAAGAAAAAATTTTTTCATGAGTAATAATTATATAAATATTTACAATAATTTGATTAGTTTAACTAGAAATAAAGAGTTATATAAAAACTTTGATAATCAAGACACTTTCTCTGATAGATTGATATTTTTTTTATTACATTTTGCATTTTTTCTTAAAATTTTTAAAAATGAAGAAAATAAGAATTTATTACAAGAGATTTATGACTATATTTTTAGACAATTAGAGCTAAGTATTAGAGAGGTAGGTTATGGTGACCAGTCAATTAACAAGAAAATGAAAGATTATATTAACCTTTTTTATAGTATGTTAGATAAAATCCACGACTGGGATCAACAAAATATTGAAAAAAAAAAGTCAATTTTGCTTATTTTTCTAGATAATAGTGTTGAAGTAAATTTTATAGTTAATTACTTTGATAAATATAAGCAAGATTTAGAAAATAATACTTTAAATTTTTATTTAAAAGGTGTAGTTAAACCCTAATTATGGCCGTACCAAAACGAAAACAATCACCGTCTAGAACTGGAATGAGAAGAGCTCAGACAATGAAGTTCTCCTCAAAAAATGTTGTAGAAGATAAAAATTCTGGAGAATATAGGCTTCCTCATCATTTAGATTTAAAGACAGGCATGTACAGGGGCAAACAAATTTTAGACCCTAAGGATTAACTTAATCATTTTAAAATGAACAATGTTGTTAAAATTGCAGTTGATGCAATGGGTGGAGATGGATCCCCAAAAAAAGTTATTGATGGTATATTGCACCATTATAGAAAGAATAAAAATTCTTTATATCAAATTTTTGGTGATCAAGAACAGATTGAAAGTCATATAAAACAGTCATTACCAAAAAATTGTTTTGAAATAATACATACTAACGAAACTGTAAAAGGCACAGACAGCCCATTGGAAGGAGCAAAAAGAGGAAAAAAAACAAGTATGTGGTTGGCTATAGAAAGTGTTAAAAATAAAAAATCTGATGTTGTAATATCAGCAGGTAACACAGGAGCTCTTCTAGTAATTTCGAAAATAAACCTTAAGATGATTGAAAATATAGATAAACCAGCACTCTCAGCTTTATGGCCAAACAAAACTGGGATGAGTGTAGTTTTAGATTTAGGTGCGAATATAGAATGTAATCCCAAAAATTTAATTGATTTTTCTATAATGGGATCATCTTTATTTAAATCCCTATACCCGAATGATAATGCTAAAGTTGCATTACTCAATATTGGTACAGAAGAAATAAAAGGAAATGAAATGATTAAAGAAACATATCAAAAACTTTCACAGAAAAAAAATCAAGATTTTGAATTTAAAGGTTATATTGAAGGTGATCAATTAATGAATGGAGATGTCAATGTTATAGTTGCAGATGGCTTTACAGGTAATATAGCATTAAAGACAGCTGAAGGAACAGCTAGCTTCATAATAAATGAACTTAAAAAAGCCACAACTGGAAATTTTATTGGAAAGATTTCCTCTTTATTAAATATTTCAAATTTAAATAAATTTAAAAAAAGATTAGATCCAAGACTTTATAATGGCGCTATCTTTATTGGTTTAGACTCACCCGTAATAAAAAGTCATGGTGGTACTGATCATATTGGCTTTTCAAACTCATTAAGTGTCTGCACTAAAACAGTTACTGGGGATTTAATAAACAAAATTAGAAATAATATGAATTGATGTCTAGAATTAATTTAACAAAAAAAGATCTTGTTAACTCTGTTTATATGCAATTAGGTTTTTCTAAAAGTATTTCTGAAAATTTAATAGAAGATTTTTTATTTATAATACTAGATAGTTTAAAAAAAGAAAAAAAAATTAAATTATCAAAATTTGGGACTTTTTCTATTCGTGAAAAAAAAAGCAGGATAGGTAGAAACCCATTAACGAAAGAAGAAAAAATAATTTCAGATAGAAATGTTGTTACATTTAAAGCTTCTAAAGAATTCAAAAATTTTGTAAATTCTAAGAATGATCAATAAAAGTGATGAAGCCTATAAGTCAATAGGTGAAGTGGCTAAAATACTTAATTTAATAAATAAAAAAAAAGGTACTTTAAACACTCATACAATAAGATATTGGGAAAGTGAATTTAAACAAATCAAACCTAAAATATTAAATGGAAATAGGCGGTATTATAATAATAAAACAATTGAAATTTTAAAAAAAGTAAAATATCTCTTAAAAAATAAGGGTATGACTATCATTGGTGTTAAAAAAGTTTTAAATTCTGGTAAATCTTTAAAACTTGACGAATTAGAAAATGATTCTATAACTGACGGGAAATTTATTAAAAACAAACTTATAAAAATTTCAAATTTAATAAAAAAAATTAAAAGTTTAAAATAATGGCAAAAAAAACACATGTTAAAGTTAGATTGGTTCCTGAGTCAAAACCTGATAGTCCTTTTTTTTATTATGTTAAAAAACCTGCAGGTGGTGAAAAAGCCAAAGTCAAATTGTCTGCTAAAAAATATAATCCATCAACAAGAAAACACGAAATGTTTGTGGAAAAAAAATTACCTCCACATAGTAAATAGTTTATTTTTTTCTAAAGTTTCTATTTTCGTAATCTATAAAAGCCCATATCATATTTTTCCAAATTCGATTAGTTATCTTAGGATCAATTAAGAGTTTAAGTGATTTTTTTCTAATTTTTTTAAGAATAAATTTAATTCTTTTTTTATCAATTATTTCTTTTTTGTAAATTTTTACTTTTAAAACTTCATTAACTAAATTAAATCTTTTTTTAATCAATTTAAGTAAATCGTTATCAAGAGTATCTAATTTTAATCTTAATTTATCTAATTTTTTTTTATTTAGTGGCGACATTTATGTAATTGGTTAATAAAATGATTATTATAAGTATAAACTATGTTTGTAAATAGAGATAACTATTTAAAGTATTTGAAGCTATGGTTAATAACATTATTTTTATTAATTATTACCATGGTTGCTGTTGGTGGACTCACTAGATTAACTGATTCTGGTTTGTCGATAACCTCTTGGGAATTATTTTCTGGAATTTTGCCACCTTTTTCAAATGCTGATTGGAATTATTATTTTTCCGAATATAAAAAGATTCCTGAATATCAAAATATAAATTTTAATATGACCCTAAATGAATTTAAAGTAATTTTTTATTGGGAATATGCTCATAGATTATTAGCAAGAATTGTTGGTTTGTTTTCTATAATACCGTTATTATTTTTAAGTTTTAAATACAAAAATAATAATTTTTATTCTAATAAATATTATATAATTTTTTTATTAGTCTGCTTGCAGGGTTTTATAGGTTGGTTTATGGTTTCAAGTGGATTGACTGATAATAATGATGTGAGTCATTTTAGACTATCTATTCACTTAAGTTTAGCATTATTTTTGTTATGTTTGATTTTTTGGTTTATTTTAGAAATATTTAAGATTGATAAATATAGAATTAAATATCCAAATCAATTTCTTACTTTTATTTTATTAATTATAATTTTACAAATTATACTTGGCGCTTTTTTATCAGGATTAGATGGTGGTTTAGTTTACAATTCATGGCCATCTATGAATGGACAATTTTATCCAAGTGACGTTGGTATAAATGATTATTTAAGTCTGGATTTTTTTTATAACCCATCGATTATTCAATTTTTTCATAGAATAACAGCATACTTCCTTTTATTTATGATAATTATTTTAAATTATCTATCATTTAAAAATAAGTCTAATTTTTCTAATATATTATTTTTTGATTTAGCTATTTTTTTACAAATTTTGTTAGGGATAATTACTTTAATAACTGGTGTAAAAATTATATATGCATCGCTACACCAGTTAGGTTCAATTTTAGTTTTGAGTTCTTATCTTTTAATTTTATATAAAAACTCTAACCAACTGCCTTGAGACTACCTTTAGAAGATTTATTTAAAGCTTGATCAAGGTCTTCAATGATATCATCTATATGTTCAATACCAATACAAAGTCTAATATAACCAGGTGTAACACCTGATGCTAACAATTCTTTTTCAGTTAACTGACTATGTGTTGTTGTTGCAGGATGAATAGCTAAACTTTTAGCGTCACCTATGTTGGCAACATGATAAAACATTTTTAAAGATTCAATGAATTTTTTACCAGCTTCAATCCCACCTTTTAATTCAATACCAACTAAACCGCCGTTTCCACCTTTTAGATATTTTTTAGCACGATTTGCAATTTCACCTTCATGTTCTGTAGGGTAAATTACTCTAGTTATTTCTTTATTTTTCTTTAAATAATCAACAACTTTTGTAGCATTAGAACAGTGTTGTTTCATTCTGAGAACAACAGTTTCAAGCCCTTGAATAATGCCAAATGCATTATCAGGTGACAAGGATGAACCAAGATCTCTTAAAAGAGTAACTCTAGCTCTCACTGCAAAAGAAACATTTGCGCCAGTTAATTCTGGTACCGCTTTACCCCAAATAACGCCACCATAACTTGCATCAGGTTCGTTAAACAGAGGTTGTCTTTTTGGAACAGCAGTCCAATCAAAACTTCCACCATCCACTAAAGCACCACCCACAACTGTACCATGTCCGGCTATATATTTTGTTAGTGAATAAACAACTATTGCAGCACCATGCTCTAAAGGTCTGCAAATCACAGGTGAAGCTGTATTATCCATTATCAAAGGTATATTGTATTTTTTACCAATGTCAGAGACCTCTTTAATTGGAAAGACTCTTAAATAAGGATTGGGTAAAGTTTCACCATAAAAAGCTCTTGTCTTATCATCAATTACTTTTTCAAAATTTTTAGGATCTGATGGATCAGCATATCTAACTTCAATTCCAAGCTTACTTAAAGTATGTGTAAATAAAGATACAGTCCCACCATATAAATCAGTTGAACTAACAATATTATCACCAGCTTGTGCAACGTTTAATATTGCAAATGTTGAAGCTGTTTGTCCCGATGATACAGTTAAAGAAGCTAAACCACCTTCAAGAGCAGCAAGCCTTTTTTCAAGTGCATCATTAGTTGGATTCATTATTCTCGTATAAATATTTCCAAATTCCTTCAGAGCAAACAAATTCGCAGCATGTTCTGTACTATCAAATTGATAAGCAGTGGTCCTGTAAATTGGCACTGCTACAGCTTTTGTTGTAGGATCATTTCTAAAATCACCGCCGTGGATAGCGATAGTTTCTGGGTTTTGTCTTTTAGTACTCATATTTTGAGCTCCTTTTTTAGTACTTTTGCTAAATGCAAGGCGTACAATATAGTTCAAATACCTACCGAAAATGTGTGTAAAATCCTGTTTAGCAATTATTAGCCTGCAATAGGAACAAATCGGCCTATAGAAACTATCATTTAACACCTATAATGCAAGTTAAATATAAAATTGACTTTATATTTAATAATAGTATTAATCCTCGCACGATGACAAAATTTCTAAAAAGTAGTGAACTTACTAGTAATTGGTTTGAAATCGATGCAAAAGATGCGGTTGTTGGTAGATTAGCGTCAGTTATAGCCATGATTGTAAGAGGAAAAAATAAAACCACTTATACTCCTCATATGGATGATGGTGACTTTGTTGTTGTAAAAAATATTGAACAAGCAAAATTTACAGGAAAAAAATTCAAAGATAAAAAATATTATAGACACACAGGCCATCCTGGTGGAATAAAAGAAATAACTCCAGAAAAATTAATGGAAAAAAATAAACCTGGTGAAACTTTAAAATTAGCAATAAAAAGAATGTTGCCTGGTGGAGTACTTGGTAGAAAACAATTAACTAAAGTTAAGATTTATGCAGGTGAAGAGCATCCTCATGCTGCACAAAACCCAAAAATTTTAGATTTAGGAAAACTTAATAGCAAAAATTTAATTAGAAATTGATATGGAAACAACAACTCAAACACTTACAAAAAAACCAAAAATTAAACTAGATTTCAAAGACAGTAATTACGCAACTGGTAGAAGAAAAAAGTCTATAGCAAAAGTTTGGGTAAAAAAAGGGACTGGCAAAATTTATGTAAATGGAAAAACAATGGATGAATATTTTACAAGTGGAACTCATAAAATGCAGATTACTAGACCATTTGAAATTATAAACCAAGCAACATCTTATGATGTGAGGTGTAGTGTTACTGGAGGTGGCCATACAGGTCAAGCAGGAGCAATGGTTCATGGAATAGCTAGAGCATTAATTTTGTTTGATTCGGAATTTAGATCAACTCTTAAAACTGAAAAACTAAGCACCAGAGACTCCAGATCGGTTGAAAGAAAGAAACCTGGTCGTAGAAAAGCTAGAAGAAGCTTCCAATTCTCAAAAAGATAATTCTTTTTAACTCTAAACTGTTATAGTAAAAAATGCGTAAACTTAATGTATTAGTTGCTGGATCTACTGGCTACATCGGTGTTCAATTGATTAAAATATTAATTAAACATGGAAATATAAATATTAGATATCTTTGTGGTAATTCATCCGTAGGTAAGGATATTTCTTTTTATGAAAAATCGTTAGCTAATAAAAGTTTACCTAAAATAATTAAATTTAATAAATCCTTACTTAAGAATATAGATTTGATTTTTACAGCTTTACCTAATGGTGAAGCTCAAATTATATCAAAATATTTGTCTAAAAATAATGTATTAATCGATTTAGCAGCAGATTTTAGACTTGATAAAGCTTCAGAATATTTAAAATGGTATAATCGAAAACATAAGGCAATTTCAAACATAAAAAAATCTATTTATTCTTTACCAGAGATAAATGGTGATCAAGTTAAAAATTATAATATAATTAGTTGTCCAGGATGCTATCCAACATCTATATTGTTACCACTAATACCTTTGATACAAAAAAATTTAATAAAGACAAATAATATAATTATTGACTCAAAATCAGGTTATTCTGGAGCTGGTAGAGGCGTACATAAAAAATATAAAAAAGATAATCTTTATGAGTCATTAAGTGCTTACGGAGTAGGTTTTCATAGACATAATTCTGAAATACAACAAGAAGTAGATAAATATTCAAAAAAAAAAATCAAATTTACTTTCACTCCACATTTGTCACCAATGTTTAGAGGTATATTGAGTACTATTTATTTAGATCTTAATGAAGGTATAAACATATCAAAAATAGAAAAAACTTTAAATAGCAAGTATTCAAAAAATAGATTCGTTAAAATTTTAAAGACTGGGTCTTTGTTAAGCACAAATAATGTAATTAATACAAACAATTGTCATATAGCTATTTGTAAAACTAAGTATAAAGATAAGGTTGTTATATTATCGACAATAGATAACTTGATAAAGGGTGGGGCAGGTCAAGCAATACAAAATATGAATATTAAATTTAAATTTTCAATTTCAAAAGGTTTTTAATGAAAAAATTATTTATCATGTTTTTTCTAGTTTCGTGCAGCTCACTAAATTCCTCTAATAATTTAATAAATTCTCCATTAGTGTTTAAAGATGATTTGAGTTTTAATGATTTTAATGAATTATTAATTGAATATGCTAAAATAGCCCCATATCCAAATATAGATGAATAATATTTTAAATATTGCAGTTGTAGGTTTAGGACAAATAGGCATTTATTTACTTAATGAATTAAACAATAAAAAGAAAGAAATTGAACTTAAAACTGGTAAAAGAATTAATTTAGTTGCTGTATCCGCAAAAAATATCAATAAAAAAAGAAGATTTAGAATTGATAAAAAAATTTTTTTTAAAAACCCATTAGAAATTTTTAAGAAAAAAAAAGTTGATATTTTATTTGAAGTAATTGGTTTGTCGGATGGAATATCTAAAAAAATAGTTGAAACTGCCTTAAAAAAAAAAATACACGTAATCACTCCTAACAAAGCACTTATATCAAAACATGGGGATTATTTAGCTAAATTAGCCGAAGAAAATAAAGTTAATTTGGAGTTTGAAGCATCTGTTGCTGGCGGTATTCCAATATTAAGAACGATTAAAGAAGGTCTTGCAACGAATAAGATTTCAAAAGTTTATGGAATCTTAAATGGTACATCGAATTATATTCTTTCTGAAATGAGAAATTCTAAAGATAGTTTTTCAAATGTCTTAAAAAAAGCTCAAAAACTAGGATATGCTGAACCTAGCAATCCTAAGTTAGATTTAAATGGCTTTGATGCTTTTGCTAAAGTTAGAATTTTATCTGCTCTAGCATTTAATACAAAAATTTCAAAATATAAGTGTTTAATGGAAGGAATTGAAAAAATTGAATTAAAGGACATTGAAATAGCTAACCAATTAAATTTGCGAATAAAATTATTGGGTATCTCTGAAATTATTAATAGTCAACTATTTGAAACTGTTCACCCATGTTTAGTAAGTAAAAACTCTTATATAGGAAATGTCTCAGGTGTAATGAATGCTGTTATACTTGAAGGAAAACCAGTTGGAGAAACTATATTGCAAGGTGAGGGTGCAGGACCTGGACCTACTTCCTCATCGTTACTATCTGATTTACTTTCAATATTGAAAGATGATGTTAAAAAACCTTTTGGGATAGCTAACAGTAAACGTAAATCTATAAAATGTTATAATGTCAATAATTATACAAACTCCTTATATTTACGATTTGAAGTTAAAGATAAACCTGGTGTTTTATCTAGGATTACTAACAGGTTAGCT
>Ga0209335_10005392_pt1 | contig 11782 bp, 13 predicted proteins | sample COG_09_FD_184753 | JGI IMG/M metagenome (GOLD analysis project Ga0209335, IMG submission 184753) | Pelagic Microbial community sample from North Sea - COGITO 998_met_09 (SPAdes) (version 2) | ecosystem: Environmental > Aquatic > Marine > Neritic zone/Coastal water | place: Helgoland, sampling...
ACTCAGGTGGGCACGCTGTGGCTTGCTTACGACTATGACGCGCCGGAGGTAACTTCGATTGACGTCTCGAATGGGCCTACTACAGGCGGGAACACCGTTACAGTGTCGGGGTCCAACTTTGGCGCCTACGACTCGACCGTGTCCGTTAGGTTTGCAGATACCTTGTGCTCGTCGGTCACTTGGAGTTCAGACAGCGAGGTGGAATGCACTGTGCCACCTGGGGTCGGGCCATTTCATACTAATGTTCACTTCGTGTACGTTGAGGTCGGCACTCAGCAGGGCACGCTTTCGCCATGGCACGCTTACAACTATGACCTGCCGGAGGTAACTTCGATTGACCCGATTTTTGGGCCTCCTACAGGCGGGAACACCGTTGCATTGTCGGGGTCCAGCTTTGGCACCTACGACTCGACCGTGTCCGTTACGTTGGGAGATACCGAGTGCTCGTCGGTCACTTGGAGTTCAGACAGCGAGGTGGAGTGCACTGTGCCATCTGGGGACGGGGGACCGCACGACGTGTCGATTTGGGTCGCCTATTGGCACCGGGGCACGATGCTGTCTGCTTACGAGTATATTGAGCCGTAGGCACCATACTTCAACAACAAAAATTGAGTGGCTGCAGGCAAAGCAAAGCAAACATAGGTATTACGGCGTCTTCTGTCGAGACGAAGCGCTGGAAGGCAAGCAGCAGCTACTTGGAGATGATGTTCTGTTGTGAGAGACATCCTTGGCGAGTGTGATTAGCGTATCACATTTCTATGGTTGCAGTTTGTGCTGCTCGCGGCAGATGGCTGTTGCCAGACGTTTGTCAACTAGACACAAAATCAAGGATGGACAAAGACACTCGTCCGATGATGGCGAAAAGTAAAACATACTACATCCCAGTGCCGAGAATGCAACTTCCTCTGGTCCAAATCTCAATGATGGTTGCGCCGGTGGCTGCCTGCTTGGTCGAGTTCCATTTCACTGATACAAGCTGGTGGTCCATGTTGAAATTTTTCAGGTTGGGCATACCGTCTCGAGCAGCGCGCTGGGCAGCTGCTATGCGCTCATCAATTGCTTGCTTGTCGTATCCTTCATCATATCTGGCAGATAGTGAACCCATCACGCGTGATTGCACCGACGGGGAGCCAGATCACAGACGTTCACCCGCCGCGAGCAACACGAATGTGAGGGGGAAATCGCAGTTGGTCCACTCGGATTTCGGGAGTCTACAGCTTGCGGCTCGTTGAATCACCGAGGACCTCCAAGGCTTCGCCAAGACACTTGAAACTGGATTCCGCTGCGATGCGGGACGCATCGTCCAAGCCAGCCTGCGCGCAGCAACCACCAAGACTGAGAGTGCGCTAGGTTGATGATGGCAGTAAACCGATGGGTTACTGCATTCGACCCGACATATCCCTCTGGTGCACTCACGGGGCAATTTGTCGCCATCCATGAAAAGACAATTTCCCGTCTCCTCTGATTCAATTCAGTCCGAGGAGGCGAACGAACTAAAATCAAATTATTGGGTCATAGATCGTTCCCGCCCAACAAAGTGATTTGCCTCGGGGCTCAAACCTTATCAGGATGGCACTCCAGCGCCCTTGCCTTATATGCCATTTTGATCTCTGCAGGACGCCAGCAGTAGCTCGAGTGTGAGCTCCGGCAAGTGTAAAATCAAAACCTTGAGCGGCACTGCGGGCCAGCCAGACACTCAGCACATACAAACAAACAGACTTACCTCCCTCTGTCGCGATGTGCGAGACTCGCAACACAGCATAGTAATCTGGACGTGCCTTCCGACGAACCTGCAGGGCCCCACGTTGTGCAGTCAGTGCGATCCGGTGAAGCAACATTAGTGAGTAGTCGCCGAAGAAACCGCTGCTCAAGACCTCGAACAAAGACTCTACACGAGCTAATGCACGCATACCTCAAAGTCTGCCTTGTCGTGCCAGTGCCGGACAAGTGAATCGTGTTCATACCTGGAAATAGAAATTTCAATTCCTGATGCTGTAGAAAAGGTACGTCATCTTCAAAAGGCCAAGACCCAACAGGCCGCGCGTTTGCAGCAACAGGCAAGGTGAATTTACATCTGACACAAATTCGGGAGGATTGTACATTTTGAGCAGATCCGTCATCTCCGCGCGGGCCTCAGCAGCCCTATCAAGCGCCACCAGGCACTCTACGCAGCGAGCAGCAGGGTCAGCGTGCGACGGACACCATTAGTAATTGGCAAGAGGACCGTTCACGTGCCTGCACGTGAAATCCAAGCGTCCTTGCAGTCGTCGCGTACCCGCAGAGCCTGCTCAGATTGCTCAGATATTAACAGTCGCGATAGTGAATCACTTGAAAAGCTGGAAGGCTTTGTGATTCTGCATGCGTTACATCGCAAGAGATACAGGGTTGTCAGGTTCCTGCTGGCAGTCGTCCAACGCCTCCTGATGTTGACCAAGCCTGCTCACAAAGCGCACACGAGTCACGAGTGCTCCTGCGGATGCGGGACCACTCTTCGGAGAGGACGAAATCATTCACATTCAAAAACTTGCGATGAGCAGGAGCGATGGAGCTACTCAATAACCAGGCTGGAAAATCAAAGCAGACCCTTCATCATGCTCAAGCACACCACAGAAGACACGGTTGGACAAGTTGCGAATTACAATATTGGATTCGAAACAATAGGGAACTCGGAGGGATGAGTGCCTCAGGTATGCTGCAGCACGCTGAGAATATAGCGACGCCAGGATCGGTGCTTTTGAGGGATATGATTCTGTGATAAAAATGGTTGCGCTTCGCTTAGAGTCAAGCTTCTCTCACAAAGGCTGCGTCCTATTTGGGGAAGCAAGCAGCTTGACCTGCACAGAGTGCCTCCGAAAAGAGTGACACCGCCTGCCATCGGACTTTGCTTTAGAGGAAATTTCACCGAGAAAGTCGAAACCACAATCGAAACCACAATCTAGGTTCAATAGAAGAAGTCAATTTCGTTGCCCCTTCAATAATATCGCGTACTGCTGGGTACTAGCGGCATCGATACCAAGTCAAACCGGCGGGTATTTGCAGCATCCTTGCCTTTGTTCATGCTCTCGCTCACTACTCGAAGTACCTGCACCGTGGGTGATAGGAAATACCTTCCGCACACTCATATGTTCTCGAGAAAGGTGATGGGGCTTCCGAGCAGGATTCAAGACTCTACGAGAGAATCAGCGCTGAAAACCTTGAGAGTGCGTGCAGTGTCACCCTGGTCCGGATCCAGCCTGAGGCTCTCACGAAGGTGCTTCACGCCCTGCGCCCATCTCGCTATTCAAGCCTGTCCCCTGAATCGGCTCTGAATTGTGTGAACAAAGGCACCTGGTCCACGTCGCCAGTAAAAAAGAGTGCACGACCACGCACTGCAAATGCTTCGGCGTTCGTATCGTCTGCCTGAACCCGGCACGATAATTTTCTCATGCAAAGAAATCTCTGCTTCACTTTCTGCATCGTAAATCTAAGTTGCGAGTAAAACTAGAGGCCGCCACTCCACCCTGTTGGACGCGATCCTTCAGCTGCGTGCAAAGGGATGCACAAGGGGTTACCTTGACGATTTTCAGTGTTGACATAATTGCCCTGTCACACAATCCGCAACCAACGGCAGCTCGTGCTGACATGACGAGAACCTTTGCCGATGATGAGGCTTGTTCGACAAAGGTAAGACATTGCAGGGCACTTTCAAAGTCACCCTGATTGAGTGAATCAATTCCTTGATCCCACGCCGCGCAAACCTGATAAGCAACACGTCAGTTTTGATGCAGATTGTCGAAGGCATCTTCTACGTGAGCTACAGATGGGCGGGAAGGAGAAGTCTGCAGCTCAGCAGACAGCATACTGGACAGTTTTGTTTGCAGCTAGCTCACCTTCGCCAAGCGCGCATGCTCAATTTGAAGCTCAGAGGCAGTTGCGATCCCTCTCTGGATCACCTCTGAGAGGTGTTGGAGCGCCTGAACGGGGCAAAATGCTCAGACGGTTGTGTACATGTGCGCGCAACATCGCACACCATGCTGTGAGAGGGGCCGGGCCGTCTTGCTGTGTCAGAAGGGATGCCCCTTTCTCACCTTATGCAGCTCGCCGGACTCGACGAGAGCCTTGGCCAGCCGTGAGTGTGCTCGCACATTCTCTGGCTCCAGCTCTAGCGCCTAGCAGGGTTCCACCATGGGTTGATTCTCTCAAATTGCCACGATGGCACAGATCGGAAAAAATAAGAGCGCCTACAGGATCCCAGCGTACCTTGCGGCAGTCCACTGCAGATTCAGTGAAGGCGCCCAGCATCAGCCACGCAGCTGCACGGTTTGTATAGAAGGATGCGACGGCCGGGTCCAGCGTGATAGCCTTTGAGTACAATTGTACAGCCTCTTTAAAGCACCGAGCCTGCAACGCATTTCATTGAGGTGACATCCACATACGGATCACGGATTTTGCATCGGTGGAGGTACCTCGAAACGCTGATTACCCTGCTGTTTCAGAGCTTCTGCACTCTGCATCGCCGCACTCTTCCCAGCTGTAATTTGACGGCGGACACACCATTTTTCAGCTCGCGAGGTAACGAAAGGCAGTGCGGCCTAGTGTCAAGATCCCTCGCGAGCATCAGGCCCTGAGTAACACAGCCACCTTACTGAGGGCGTACGGAGTAGCCTCACCGACCCCACCGATACCGGGCGAATGATGGGAGTCCGAAGCAGTCAAGTGCGAGGAAACGTTTGCGTAGTCCCCCTGCATAGTCGCCGCAGTCACGCGCCACGAAACTTTTTCCAATTGCACAAAACCACTTGCTTTCCCGGGCAAGCACGACCTTTGGTGGGACTGACTGAATGCGAGGGTCACGAGAGGTGGCTAAGTTCGTACCGACCACGAGCAGCCCTGATCCTTCAGAGGGCACTCTATCTGGATGCGCGACAGTACGCGCCAGGCGAGCGGGTTGGCTTGCTGCATCCTCGGTGGAATGGCAGTAATCCTGGTTTAGGGTCCCACCAGAAACTACGGAAATTAGCGAGCGTCTCGACGGGCCCCGCAGCAAAAATGGAGACAGCACAATTGTGGTTTACATCTTCAGTTTACGGGTTCACCTTGCGTTACACTTCGGACAATTGGACCGTGCGCCGTCTCGGAGGAACCTGGGTTGAGGCCGGAAAGATTCTGATAAGCGCGAGAGCTCATTCCGTCACCAGAAGCTGTCTGGCCAGACTGCAGTCAACTCCCGGCGCTAACTTTGCGCAAGTCTCTCTGCAGATTCCGCCTCGCTCGAGTTCAGCGACTGATGCATTGTGAAACAGCAATCTCCGAACTTGGCTGGGAACACTGATTCCCGGGTTGTTTTCATGGCTAGGCTTGCGTGAATCAGAGCGCACACCATTCGTCGAAGCAATTCTTACAGTAGACGTGGAAGCACGGCGTGACGAGCGGGTCTTCGCAAAGACACAGGCAGATCGGGCACACGAACTCATCGCTCATCGATGCATTTGATTCCCTCAGAATGGAGGAACTTGGAAACCCCATTGAACAAGTAACTTGTCGATCCCTCTCCGCGCAGTCCTGTCCTGCCCAGACGGGACTTGCCCCAAACCTTGGTCCCTGGAGGTCTTCCAAACTGCAAAAAGTCTGAATTCAGAACTCTCTGTGAAGGCGGTACAAGTCGCAAGGAACGGGGCTTGGGCAGGATCCACTTGCAGCCCGCCACTTCGCTGTTGCTGACGCTCGTGCCTACTTGATGGGGAATTAGAGCAGTGACGTTTCGTGTTTGACCATCCGTCGTCCTGTTAATTGAGGCCTTGAGGCCAGGGAAGTCATCGTCGTCGTGCGAAGCTGGATTCGAAAGTGTCAGCATGCCGGGAGAGGTCTCCCTGCAGACACCTGCTCGGGCCTGCAATGGAAAGACTTTGATGTCACCGATCTCCTCCGATGCATCGCAGCTCGTAGACAGGTGAGTTTTTTGAACCAATCACGGCTCGGCTTCTCAACAGTGCTGAAGGGCGTATGCGGTGCCGGCAGGCTGCAAGCGTTGAAGGCTCGTCTAGCTTCCATGACGCGCACACTCGAGGACAGCGTCAGTGCAGCGTCACCCGTGCGAACCCGCGCTGATGAAGAGGTCTGCCGAGCGCTCTGTGCCTGTCCCAAGAGCTGCCGCTCAGACTCACAGATCTGGAACCGGGAATCCGTCAACAACCTCGAACCATGTATCCGCTGCACCTGGACGCGCAGTGCATGCGCTCACAAGTAAGCTGGGCGCGCCAGGTTGTCTACACAACACCGAAGTTGATGCACAAGCTGTTGCAGGCAACCCCCATCTCCTGCGCTGCTGGACCCCAAACATAACCACTTACTACTGCGTGTTCGACCAAACAGGGCCCGCTCGTGCAAAATGTGCAAGGAACGGTCTTTGCAGGGGAGCATGAGCGTGTAGCAGATGATGAGCAGGTCACAGAGGTTTTTTCCCTCCCCAGTGGGGGTTGGTGTCTCGCTTGCTTAGTCTGTCGCCTCCAGACTGCCCGGCCTACTGGATATTGCGCCAGTATTGCGCTTTCATCGAATTCGTCCAATCAATGCTTTGCGGTGCAGGTCCGTTTCACCCTCGCTGCTTCCTCTGCGTCGGAAGCTGACGCACTCATCAAGTTGCTATCTCAGGTGCGGGCCAGAAAGTGCGTCCACGTACGCAAAAACAGAACCATACTGTGACGCGTGATCTCAGCAAGAAAACCAGGAACTGAATGTGCCGTGACTCTTTATACTGCGCAGGGTCAGCAAAACAAGGCACCAGAGCTGAAGCTTCCACCTTCCTGAGTTCCGATCAGCACAGCGCGCCCGGGTCCAGCCGAGCAAAGCATCCTCAAAGCAGGCGAGAGCGGAGGCGGGAGGCCGTGAGAAGGGTAGAAATGCGTCGCGTTCGCATTTTCCTCCAGCGCCAACTGCGGACTGGGCAGCGCGCTCGAGCGCGTACCGTCCCACTCAGTAGGCCGCATGCCCCCAGCCCGACTGGCCCCGCCTGTGCTGCGGTGAGCCTAACGCTTCTTAGTGATTGAGATACGTCGCTAGCGACGATAGCAGCGCCTCACGCACTGTGCGTGGAGGATATCTGTCGGGAAAGAAAAAGAACTCAAAAACATGAATGGGATTTCAGTGCACTGCCGTTGGCGCTTCAAGCCACGCGAAGGCAGCAAAGCATGCAGGGTACTTCGTGTCAGCCCTAGGCGTTGTAGCAAACCTTCCAGCAGACTTCTGCATCGCAGCGCCCATGAGAAATGTCTGGAGTTTTGCACGCTTCTGCCAGGTGAGGCGGAAATGCACGTCAAAAAGCGCTTCTGCCCCATGCCATGTGCGCGGATCGAGGCATTCCACGTGCCAAGGTCTCGATGCCATCGAAACAGACACCCACACCCTGTAATCGGAGTGCCCGGCAAATGGCAAGCAGCATTTTCATGCGCGTAGTTTGCCAGGTAGGCTCACGTTTGAGTCGCCTCGAAGTTTTGCAATTGCGGCAGTATTCTCGTCCAAAATCTGTGCTCCATGAGAGATCACATGCATGAAGGTACTTGCTGTGCTCTCGCCGCGCGAGGCAGATATGCCCTGCACAGTCTATGACTCCCTGACGCTGTGACCAAGTGCTCTTCTGGCTACAGCTGGGAGAGACCTGGCTGACGAGCGCTGCGGGACCACCGTTTCCGTCAGCAGGGACCTCCGCCTCCGATGGGATATCCGGCGGCGACGCTGGCGCGGACAGAAACTCCTTCAACCGCGGCGACTTCATCCATTTGTTGCAAACGCCACAGATGTTGCAGCGCGGGGCTGGCTAACACTGCCGCCGCGCGCGATGGTAGGAGTCATGTCACTTGTAGGACCTTAAGGGCGCTCTCTCGCGCAAAGCGCGTTGCTCGATTGGCGGCAGCCAGCTGTGCCAGCCAGATTGCTGGCACTACCCTGCGAAGCCAGGAATGCTCAGACAGGCGACACGATGCAGAGTTGTCGTTCAGAAATCGCGGCATGGCTCTACAGTTGCAAAGCCTCATTCATCAAGCATAATCTATGACCTCCACTCCCTCATCTCCTGCCGTGCAAAGCGCACAAGGGTCCGTGCCCAGAAAAGCGGGTCAGATGCTTCCTCTATGTCATGCCGTACGGGTCCGCGACTTGATGTAGCCTGCTCCCACGTACCACCTCAGCCTCCCAAATCAACGAATCATCACACCAGTGCAGAATTGGGACAAGGACAACGAACCTGTTTGAACGCGGCAATGAGATCACGAGAGTATTCGGTCATGCCATCTGTCTCCACCAGGAACCCTGAAATGGCCATTTTAGGGTTATGCCTCCATCCAACACCCTACAGATCACTTTCGATGCTCGGACTGGCAGAGTACTTTGCATCATGACGCGCAACCCCGAGCTCCGCTGCCAGAATGTCGAATTCCTCTCCGTCCTCCGCCCTGGCGATGTCATGAATCGTGACCTGGTCTTCAAGAGCTCTGAGAAACCAGGAAAGCTCGACGACGAGGCCGTTTGACATGTCGCCTGTAATGAAGGAAGATTGCCTAGTTATGCGTCACCCGTCTGTCCAGGAGCCGCCTTGAAACGCCTTTCACGAAGGGATGCACCTGGTGACATTTCCCCCATGTTTCAGTCAAGCACTCTGCGTTTGATTCTGAACTCCCGAGTCGTATGCTAGAGACGGTCGCTACTCACTTCTCCAACATTTGCGCCGGTCACAAGTTTGAGCACGTCCTCTTCGACCATACTGCAAGCACCGCCAGCAGCCGTCTCGAGCTTTTTCTGGTCGATCTGGAGGTGTCCTGAGAGCATGCAGTGCACGTACTCCCCCTCTGAATCCGCAAACACTAGGCTTTTCACGATTTGTTTCAGCGAGACTCCACGCTGAGCTGCCGAGTTTCGGCATTTACCAGTCGCCTGAAAAGAGTCAGATTCACATGTTTGCGTGAGAGGTGGTAGGGGTAGAATTTGAAGGTGTACCTGATCCTGCTCGATAATTTTGTACGGCACTCCACGGGCATCAAGCCTGATTGGGTTGACAGTCAGCTGTCCCAACATCGACAATCAGCCAATGCTGCATTACCATGCATCAGCCTTGGCAGCTCCTTCTAGTGAAATTGCGTGCCTTCCACCATTCATTTGCACTCTTTGGGTAGTTTTCTGGCCGCCGAGAACAGCACTTGGCCCGGCCAAGGCCACTGGAACACGTGTATAAAGACCGAGCGATAGTGCCGACCGCGCTGCCGGAAAAGGAGGAAACGCGGACGCAACACTAAACGCCAGGTAAGCGGCTGCCAGCCTCGCTGGTGGCCCACGCAGCACCAGTCAGAGAGCCTCAAGGTTCAGCGCGTTGGTGGAGGCACAAGGCCGCCAAAATTCCGTAACTCCTATGCAGGACCAAGTTCTGGCAGCGCGACGCACCTGGAATGCTTGCAGAGAACCTCGGAATGGTTCTGATGGGTGCGTGCAGATGGGAACGTGGAAAGCTAGCCCAAACAAGCTAGCCCATTCGGGGCAGCTACTGAGGCGGGCCCGGAGGGGTTTCGAGTCGCAATTGCAATCGGAATTCGTCGGACTCGTCGGACAACCCGACGAAAGGACGTATTTTGGTGACGGGGGTACGAAACGTTCGGGCTTTCCGAAGCGTATGTAGATAGGACCATACGGTAGTTTGTCGTGAGAAAGGGGACCACACGACCACACAAACTGTTCAACTTCCGGGATTCAAGTTTCCCCCCATGATCCCGCCTATGCCCGCTGTGGCCATCGCCGGCTCCAGTGCAACCTTTGCGGTGCGTTCTACGAATCAAACCTCACCTGATTTTCATGCTCCTCTTTGCCTTCGCTTCAACGGCTGGCGAGCTTGTTTGCACCACCTGACGAATCACTCTTGCAAGAGAGGTTTGAACCCAGAGTCTCTGTCAGAGTGTGGCCCCTGACCTTCAAAACAAATGTACAGGCGACCTCGGGCCTGCTGCAGCCTCCTGTTCCCTCGTTGTCAGCGCAGGTGGCTTCGGTTCAACTTGGAGCAGCGCCCACCAGCCCTCGAAAGTCTGGCAACCCAGAGACCTTCGAGGAGTATTTGACACGCCGCAATCTTGTCTGTAAGAGGGAGAATGCTGAAGAAGAGATCATGGCTTCACTCTCCCCTCCGCCCTCGCCGGCACGTGGAACCCTCAACAAGGCCAAGGGCGACCTGGAGCGGGCCTTTGCTGCGCCCCCGGCGTCTAAGCCCTCTTCCTCCCTGCCTGCGACGTCGAAAACCAAGTTCCAGTACAAGCCTCTTCCACTCCCGCCGGTCCATGAGTACACTTATCACGGTGACTCGCAAAAGAGGGCTGTTCCGTCGAGCCTGACTCCGAAGCAGCGCCTCACGCCGAAGCAGCGTCTCACGCCCAAGCAGCAGTTTGCTCCGGCTGCTCGATCGCCCAAGGACCAGACCAGGCAGTATATTCCGACATCAGTTGTTGCAACTCCCGCGCCACAGACAAAGCAGGTGCCAGTTGTTGCGGAGGAGTCGTCCTCACCTGTCATGGAACGCAGAAAGCCAGAGTCCCCTGTCACGCTCCGCAAGGTCCGCTGCCCTCACACTAGCCTGTTCTGGGGCGAACTCGCGGCGACTGTTCCTCTCTGACGGTGGTTTCTGTGTCAGACGCACGAGGCCGAGCATGTTGTACCTGCAGTGAAGGTCGCGGCGAAGGTCGAAGGAGTCGAGGAGGCCGCGGCGAAGGCTGAAGAGGCCGCAGCGAAGGATGAAGAGGCCGCGGAGCAGGATGAAGTACAGGCATCTCCGCTCGAGGAAGCTTCGCATCTCGAAGCGGCTCTCAGCTCAGTTGAAGCTTCGCTCCATGCCGACTCAAACCACCAGCCACTACTCGAGGTAATTGCGGCCTTTGCCTCGCCCCGCGTAGAGTCAACCGAAGAGCTTTGCCAGCTGCCGCAGTCATGCTTAACTCTTATTCCCGGCCACCTGCCAGGCGGTGCTGGAGGACAAAGGAGACAGCGAGGCAGGGGAAGCAGCTGAAATGGAGGCTCATGGGATGAAGGTAGACGGGATCGGCAACAAGGTCAAGGAGGCTTTCGCGCAGGCAGATGCAGCGCCGGCCATGCCTCCACCGGTCTCTGTCAATGTCCGCCCTGCGAATCAGCCAAACGAGATCGACCTTGCGGTCAAGCAGGCGTTTGCAGACGCAGATGCAGCGCCGGCCATGCCTCCACCGGTCTCAGTCAATGTCCGCCCTGCGAATCAGCCAAGCTCGGTCGACCTTGCGGTCAAGCAGGCGTTTGCAGACGCAGATGCAGCGCCGGCCATGCCTCCACCGGTCTCAGTCAATGTCCGCCCTGCGAATCAGCCAAACGAGATCGACATCAAAGTCAAGCAGGCTTTTGCGGAGGCCGATGCAGCGCCGGCCATGCCTGTCCCGAAGCGTGTTTCGGAGTCGAACGCGCCGGCTGCATCCAAGCCCAAGTTCGAGTATGCCCCTCTGGATGTGCCCCAGACGATCATCCGTGGGCGTTTCAATGGCAGTAAGCGCAGGCCCTCAAAACGCGAGCAGCCATACGGTGGTGGGATCGCAGTCGTACCAAGCGACCACTTCTTTTCCAAGACGTTCTGACCTGGGCAGGCTGGCGTGTCTCAACCAGTCACGGGCAGGGCTGCATGTTGCCGTGCCTTCGCTCGTGCGTCGCGATGCTGATGCTCCTTGGTAATAGGGATTTCATGGCAGAGTCGATCAAGTAGTCGTTGCAGTGAGAAGGAATTTTCTGTTTGGTAGATGGGTTTTTGGTTCAAATG
>Ga0209335_10005394_pt1 | contig 11780 bp, 7 predicted proteins | sample COG_09_FD_184753 | JGI IMG/M metagenome (GOLD analysis project Ga0209335, IMG submission 184753) | Pelagic Microbial community sample from North Sea - COGITO 998_met_09 (SPAdes) (version 2) | ecosystem: Environmental > Aquatic > Marine > Neritic zone/Coastal water | place: Helgoland, sampling...
ATCTTCTTTCTCTCTCTTCGTATCTTCTTTGATATACTCTGCTCCTGATGATTTTGTTTTTTCCGAGAAGAAAAAAACAGCCGTTTCGACGAAAATCTGCATATCTTGCTTATTTTGAAGGAAAAATAGACCAAAAAACCCGCAAAACGAGCGGCAGACTTTTTTGCATGCGCACATCCACCCTCGCGAGAAGACTGAGGGTTTGGGAACACCTTTTTAATCAAACTTTAACGCAGACAAACAGACGCACTCCTTTTGCGACGATGACGACGAAAAGCGACTTTGGAGTCGTCTCGATGTGGTCGCAGGTGGAAGCCGCGCCAAAGGTACGCATATACTAATTCGTTTTGTATTTTATCTCTTTCGTCGTTGGGGGTTTTCGGCCGCCAAAGAGCATTTTGTGTGTGAACACAACGTTTTGCACTCGGTCTCGTTTCGAGAGTACCCTTTCGCTGACCACTCTCGTTTTGTTGTCGTCGCGCTCGTAATCATCAGGACCCAATCTTGGGGGTCTCGGAACTGTTTCACGCGGACAAAGATCCGTCGAAAATGCTCCTCGGCACGGGCGCTTACCGAGACGATAACGGTAAGCCTTTAGTCCTCGAGTGCGTCAGAAAGGCGGAGAAGAAACTCATCGAAGACGCGAAGAACATGGAGTATTTACCGACGCAAGGAGATAACCAGTACATATCGAGAAGTTTAGATCTGGCGTACGGGAAGGAGATTGGAAACGCGGGAGCGATTGCGGGGATTCAAACGTTATCGGGGACTGGAGCGTGTCGCTTGTTCGCGGAGTTCATCGCTCGGTTTAAGAAAGGGGCGGTGTGTTACGTTCCAGATCCGACGTGGTCGAATCATTTGAACATTTTTCGCGACGCGGGAGTGGAGACGAAGGCGTATAGATATTACAAAGCGGACACGAGGGGATTGGATTTTGACGGGTTGAAGGAGGATTTGGGGAACGCGAAGGAAGGGGACGTCGTGTTGTTGCACGCGTGCGCGCACAACCCAACCGGGGTCGATCCGAGCGAAGAACAGTGGTTGGAAATCTCGAAATTGTTCAAGGATAAGAATTTGTTTCCATTCTTGGACAGCGCGTACCAAGGGTTTGCCAGTGGCGATTGCGATAAGGATGCCTTTGCGTTGAGAATGTTTAAGAGAGACGGGCACGCCATGGCGTTGGCGCAAAGTTTCGCCAAGAACATGGGGTTGTACGGGCACAGAGTTGGGACGTTGTCCATCGTGTGCGCGTCCAAAGAGGAAGCGACGGTCGTCGAGTCGCAGTTGAAAGTAATCGCGAGAGCAATGTATTCGTCGCCGCCGTTGCAAGGAGCGAATTTGGTGTCGACCATCTTAGGCGACGAAAAATTGAACGCGTTGTGGTTAACCGAGGTGAAGATGATGGCGGATAGAATTATCGACATGAGAGCGAAATTAAGAGAGGCGTTGGAGAAGAGTGGGAGCACCATGGGATGGAAGCACGTGACAGATCAGATTGGGATGTTTTGCTACTCTGGCTTAACTCCCGAACAGGTGGATAGATTAAAGGATGAACATCACATTTACATGACCAGGAACGGACGAATCTCCATGGCGGGCGTGACGAGTAAGACGGTCGAAAAGTTGGCGCAAGCCATGCACGCGGTGACTACTTCCTAATAAGTGCTTGTTTAATTCATTCTTTTATTGATTACAGGTAGGTCATACTCGAGTATTATATTTTTATTTAGAATTTTACTTCTTTCCTTTGTTGCCTCCTTTGCGGTTCTTTGCTTTCGTCGCCCCGGTGGAGAAGGAACTCGGGTTCGTAAACGCGGTCCCGGAAAGCCAATCGTCCTCTTTACCCCCACTCTTCTTATTCCCGTTACCCGCCGCACTACCTCCTTCGCTCATCTTCTTCGCCGCTTCCGCTCTCGCCGCCGCCATGTTAATTTCGTGCGTCTTCTTCTTTTGCTTCTTGCTCGCCTCGATGGCGTTCTCCCCGATGAAAGGTAAATACGCGTCCCACCCAAACACTCTCAACACAAAATACAAAATACCGAGCGCAAAGCTCCCCAACGCGACGTACACGAATGTCAGTTGAAAATCAACCGCCACGTTTGGATCCAACACTCTCACCGTGTGATTAAAAAACGTCGTCGCGTATTGTTCCCCGTCTTCTTGGTAAAACGCCGTCAACGCCAGCGTAAAATCCATCCCAGCTAAAGGCGTCGGTAACTGAAACGAATACGGCACCGTCAACTCTCTCCCCGCGTTCACCACCGACTGCTCTTTACTCGTGTACAAATTCTTCGCCGCGCCTGTTTTCCCGCCTGCGGCATTTCCCGCTCGGCGTTTTGTCGCCAACTTTTCGCTCCCAATCTTCGGGTTAAACGACGCGAACTGTTCCTCCTCTTCGTCATCATTCATACTGAATTCATACTTGGAAAAGTTTGCCACGAAATAATGAAACGCCTGAGGTGCATTCACCGACCCGGCGATCGCTTGTAACTCGATCGTGGAATCGCCGACATTTCGTATTCCGAGCAGCGCGGTGATATCCTCGGCTGCTGGGAATTGCAAATCGGTGCCAAATCCTGGAAAGACAACCGTGGTGTCCACGCTCGCGGAGGCGTCCGGGATGTCGGTTAAGATGTGTTTCGAAACCGATTGCGTTTGTTCCTCCGCCGAAGAGTACACTGTTTTATGTTTTACGTGCGCAAGAGAGAGAGAGTTAAAGAGTTAACATTTAAAATCCGATCGGATTGATGATTTCCCGGGGAACAGAAAGAAAGAAAGAAAGAAAGACAAACACGTATCGTAACGCACCGAGAGAAGACGAGCACCCGGAAAACAACGCCAAAGACGCGAGGAACAACGCGCTGCTTCGTTTGTTCGTGCTGTTGGTAGTATGTCTGTTCAATAAAAAGAGTGGCATGGTGTTCAAGTTGTTGTTGTTGTTGTTAATTCAGGAGTACTAATCAAAGGAGTGAAAAGGTTGGATTTTTTGTGTTGGAAAAGAGAGAAATCAGTTCCTTATTAGTATTCAAACAACGAGAAGGAGGAGTAAAAGCGAACGTTCGCGAGCAAAGACGACGGGCTTTTTTCCAACGAGAAAAAGGAACCGCGAGGATGAAGGTGTTGTTGGTGTTGTTCTCTTCTAGTATACGGTAAAAATATATGCAAATGATCAACTACTATATACACACGCTTACGTCGTTTCGGTCTACCGGTTTTCAATTCGCTTTGCGATTCGAGCCAACTCTCGTCGTCTTCTTTTTGGTTTAACTGCGCGTTTGCGATGCCTTTTTTGAAGCAGCTTTTGTTTCCGCGACCACCTTCTTAATTAACTCTTCGTCGCTCGTTAAAGCCGGAGTGAGTTTGGAAAAGTCGCCCTTTTCGTTCGTAAACGCGCCGACGTTGCGCTCCATTTTTCGTTTCGTCGCGTGGAATCTGTTTTTTATGGCGTTTGGCGAGCGTCCGGGCATGAATCTGGCTAAGATGGCCCACTGATTGCCGATGTGCGCTTGGCAATCCAAGAGATGCGTCTCCTCCCACCTCGTCCACGGACGTGAGGTTAAACCGGGTTGTAAGTAATCTCTCCAACGCGCGTAGGCTTGTTTTTGCGTCTTCCCGGAAAGCTGACCGGCGATTAACGCCCACTTCTTCGGACCGACTTGGGAAACTAAAACTTGGACGAGATCGTCTTCTTCTTGCGACCACGATCGCGAGCGAACTTTGATATCTTTACCGGGGACTTTATCTGATGATGCCCCGGACTTCTTTTCCTCTGTCCCCGCGTCGTCGTTTTTCACCTTGGCCGCTTGGCTGTCCAACTCCCCAGTCTCGTCGCCTTCCGCGATATCCGTCTCCGCGTCGGAAAGTTCCTCTTCTAAAATACCTCGGACTTTTGCCATGACGTCGTCGGAGGCGCCGGTGATTTTCTGCGCGGCGGCTTGCGCTAAATCCGTAACGGCACCATCGTTTTTCATTCCTCCCAATCCCGCTTTCTTTCTTTCCTCTTCGTGTTCTTTGTTCAGTTGCGTCATTTTGTTCGCATTCGCTTCGAAGCGCTCCAACACGTCCGGCTTCAACAAGTTTCCGTCCACATCGACGATGGATTTATACAGCTCTTCTTTCTCCGTCGCTCGCGCGGTGTGCCCTCTCGTGCTCAACTGTTTCATTTTCTTCGCCGCGTCGTCTTTTTCTCTCTTTTCTCGCTCTTCCGGAGTTTCTTTCAGGTACCCTTCTTGTAACTTCATGACCTCGGCTAAGATCTTTCGGTCGTTCTTTATGTCGCTGATCTGTTCTCCGCCGAAGCTCATCGCGGCGTCGGCTAATTGCATGGTTTTCTGGTTCGTCTCTTCTTGTTTCTTCCCTTTTCCTCTTCCTGGTTTCTTCTCCTGGGACGTCGCTTTGTTGTCTTTGCTGTTCTTCTTGTTGTCTTTACCGTTGTCTTTGCTATTCTTCTTCCCGTCGGCGCCCCGTTTTTTCTTCTTCTGATGTTGCAAACTGGCGACTTTCCTCAACTCGCTGCTCGTGAAGATGTTGTTGCCGTCGCCGGCGGAGTTTGCAAACGGGCTAAACGCAGAGTTGCCTCTCGAGCCGGGTTGTTGATACCCGGCTGAATCCGGTTGTTTCCTTTTGTTGTTTTTGTTGTTATTAGTATTCTGCCCCGCTTTCTTCTTCGTGTTTACGTTGGACAATTTCCTCTTCTTCGCGGCGTCGTTGCTGTTAATCTCCCCGATACCCGCGGAGGCTCCGAATAATTGCTGTTGCAATTGCTGCGTCCTCGCCGCCGTACCCATCTTTAACAACTCTTTTAAATCCTCGTTATCGAAAATGGCGTTGCCTCCGCTACTTTGCGTCCTGTTTGACATCGTCGGCTGCGCTCCTCCCCCCATGCCGGTGGAAAAGTTGCTCAAAAAACTCAACCTCTCGTTGTTCAAGTTCGCGCCGTTGGACAGCGCCTGTTGTGCCGCTTGCAACTGCTGCTGCTGCCCGTAAATGCTCCCAACCAACGCTTGCTGCGCGTAGAACTGGTTCCAAAACGACGGACTCGCCGGTTGCCCCCCGCTATTCGCCGGACCTCCTACTAATCCCGACGTGTTGTTCCCGAACGACTTCAACTGCGTCGTGACCCCTGACAAGGTCAACGCCGCCGCCGCTGCGAAATTCGCCGCCGCGTTTTGCTGTTGCTGAAATTGCAACAGCTGCTGTTGCGTCGTGGACCCATCCAGCGGGTTCACCGGAACGCCCGCCGCGGTTAAGAGTTGCGCTAACGTCGGCGGCGCCGCCGAGTTCATCGCGTCCGAAACGTTTTGGTTTCGCTTCCGTTGTTGTTCGCCCGTGGTTTTGGTGGTGGTGTTTGTGGATGCTTTCTTCCCCGCGCCGCCGCCTTTCGCCGTGGATGAGGGCGTCATTAGTACGAGTCTTACTTACTCTGCTCGTATTATAGTATTATCTCGCTCTCGCTCCACTCCCCCGCGACCACAAAAAGGTTCTTTTCCTTGAACACTTCAGACGACGCGCGAAACAAAGTTAAGAGAACGACGAGAGAGAGAGACAACGCTTCCGAGAACTCCCGAAAACGCTCTCTTTTTCTCTGATTCGTCCTCGAAAGCGCGTTTCTTTATCACGCAGAAAGCGCAGAGACAATTCTTTCCAATCACTCTCTCGCTAATGTGCCTTTTTCTTCAATTCTCCGAGAGAGAGATTTCACACAAAACTCTACCCCCTTTCTCTCAACAAAAAAGAAAAGAAGAAGAAGAAGAGAAAACGTGGTGGAAAAAGGTCAACCTCTCCTCCGTTGTTGCTTACACGTTTATGTGTATGTGTGTGAAGCGTGCGTGTGTGTATACGAGAGGAGATGTGACGACGACAAGGCAAAATTGTGTTTCGGAGAAATCCAATGGTCGACTTTTCTATTTAGGGTTTACAGGTGACACCCTAAACAAAACTTCTTCACATGGAAGAAGACAAAAGAAGAAGAAGACGACGACACAAAGCATTGGAAAGGAGAGCACGAGGAGGAGGACGAGCATTCGCGGGCCGTGTTGGAGGACGAAAGTCTCTCTCTCTCTCTCTTTTTGTCGTCGGGGGTCCTCAAAATCTTCTTCCTTGCGTACTATATAAGGGAAAGATATACGCGATGAATGAATCGTCCGAAAACGACTTACGTCGCACGACGCCAACGGAGGAGGAAAAGAAGGACGAGACGAATGCGAAGAAGACGACGAATGCGAAGAAGGAGAAGCCGAAATCCGCGCGAGGCGCCCCTCCGAGAAGACAGAATAAGGAAGATGTATTTGGGGATGGTTTCAACGCGCGCCGAGGAGGAGGAGGAAAAGAAGCGGGTTTCGTGCCGCCGCCGCCGCTGAAACAACAAAAAGAACAGAAGGAGAAGCAAAAGAAGGGCACGACGCAACCGAGAGTTCCCAGACGAGCGAACGACGCGAAAAAGAAGAATTGGTGGAAAGAGTTACCGGAGGAAAAGTGCGATCCAATCACGTTGGAACCGTTTTGCGAACAAACGCACGCGCCGTTTGAGTTACTCGGGAAGAAGTTTAAGAGAGAGCAAAGCTATTCGTCTTTGTTGAACGACGAGGAGGAAGATGACGAAAACGCAGAGGCGGCGGCAAGGATGATGACGACGACGACGATTCAAACGTCTGAAGAGCAACTGCAAGTGAAACATCTGTTCGACCCGGAGTCGTTGGCGGAGTACGTCGTGAACGCGAAGACGTTTGAGAATCCGTTGACGAGAGAGGCGTTGGACGCGAGCGATTGTCAAAGGTTGGACGAACATTTGCGGAAGTTTTCGTTGAAAAAGTTTAGCGTCCACAGAGCGTATGTAAATTTACAAAAAGAGAAGAAAGATGAGCTGGAGAACGCGGAGAGAAGGACGGAGGAGCAGAGAGCGAGGATGCAAAGAGAACGGGAAGAGTTGAGGAGAACGTTGGCGTCGTCGATGTTTACGAGCATTCGAGAGCGAAGGCAAGGCGAGAATAGTAGTAGTGGAAGAAATCATCATCATCAGCAGCAAAACGGCAATAGTAATAGTAGCAATAGGAACGCCACCTCCACCACCACCAACATGAACAACAGTAATAGCGAAGCTTCCGCACAGCAAGCTTTAGCGGCGAATTTAGAAACGTCCATCGAACAACAAGAAAACGCGTTTCGAGCGTTTGGCGCGTTTGCCATGGTGGACGACGATATCGCCATGTCGCGCGGACAAACGTTGAGAGCGGCGCAGACTTCGTTTAGCGGTTGGTCGAATCCAGAGGCTATTCGAAGGCACGGAAGTAATAGCAACATCCCGCTGTCGAGCGCGGAAAATTTCCCGAGTTTAGGATCCGGAAGCGGGAGTTCGACCACTCGAATCGGTACCGGCGGGTGGAGCCGAATGGCGCAGAGAGCGTCGAGTTTGCACGACGACGATGGCGGTAGTGTCGTTGGACGACCTCGAGTACAACCACCACCACCGACACAAACTATTTCATCGTCGTCAGAGCCACCGGCGAACCACCACGAAAAACAACGAGAGCGTCAACGAGAGGCTGAGTTTGCCGCCGCGGCGCTTCCGAACGATTCGGTAAACGCAGACGAAGCGAGGCGCGCGCAACTCGCAGCGGCGTTTGGCATTTCGAATCCAGACTCGCACGTCTCCGCGTTTGCCGTATCGGGCGCGAAAAGTGCGTTCAAACAAGAACACTTGAAAGCGGCGAAAAACAATCCTCGTTTGTGCGCGCAAATCGAACAGAAATTCGAAGAGATGGCGAGAGACGCCAACAATCGTCGCGCGACGTTTCCTCCGATGACAAAATTTCTCCGCGGCGTCGTCCACGAATACGCCGCGTTGTGGGGATTCACTTCGCAAAGCTACGGCAACGAGCCGAACCGACGCGTGGACGTGTTTCGAACGACCGCGTGTAAGAAACCAACGATTAACTTACGCGAGGCGATTTTGGCGCACGACGAGTTGAAGAAAGAAAAAGAGGAGAAGGATCGAATGATGATGATGATGGCGACGACGACGACGTCCAACGGAGTAGGAGGCAGTAGTACTCCTTCTTCAATGAACCAGCCACCCGAAGACGCCAACGAGGACGAATACTTCCCCGGTTTTACTTCATACCACACCAAACGAAACGGCGGCGTCGAATACGAACGTCTCACTGCCACGTTCTCCGACGGCGCGGACAAAAAAACGTTGTTTCTCATGCTCCGCCCCTGGGCCGGCCAATTCGCCGTCGAAGTCGACGAAAAGGAATCCGGGGATTTCGACGACGCGGAATACATAGCGCACTTCAAAAACCCGGAGGCTTTGAAAAAAGCCAGCGGCGTCATCGGCGGCGGCGTCAAAGGAAAGTTCAAGGTGAAATACAGCGAAAAAATAGGAGGAGGACTTTTGACTAGACAAAGCCAATTGACAGACAAAGCCAACCAACAGCAAAGCTCCTCCTCCTCCTCGAACGAGTTTGAGAAAGAATCAATATCGTCTGTAGTATCTCCGCCGCCGAAAATTTTCGAGCTCAGGAGGAAGAAGAAACCGTAAAAGAGATAGTGAAAAAAATCGTTACTCGAAGTCTCTCTCCATGTATTTCTCTCTATCTGTGTGGTCAATCGCTTTTGCTCGACAAACCAATCGCATCGCTCGACAAACCAAGCGTAGTCTTCGTCCGTTGGTTCTGGGCACCCTTTTTCGAGCAAGTAGTTTAGGCAGTCGTGGTGCTCTTTGTCACGAGCCCAAAACACACAAAACTGAAAATTTAGGGTTTCAATCAAAAACCCTAAACTGCCGAACACCCAAACGAAGACGCGCCTCAAAATCCATCAAAATCTCGTCGCAAGAACAACAACAACAAACGCGGAAAGAAAAGAAACCCGACGGACGCTGTTTTGTATCAATTTCGCACGTTCTGCGGTGGGTGAGTGCTGCGCGCTCGAGTGCCTCTCCTTCTTAAGCATCGTAAGCAGACGCAGCAACAGAGAGAGAGTAGTGTAGTGAAAGAAGAGAGATAAACAAAATCATTTCCATCATCATCATCAGACGACGACGAGCGCGATACAAATGGCGTTACCCCCAAAGCGCAGCAGCATTCCTCAGTCGCCGAGGACGGCAACGCGCGTCGAAGATTTCGCGCAACGACAAAGCTGGTACGTCACGTGCCTCTCGGTCTGGTCGGACGATTCGAGCTCGTTCTCGTGGCTGTTCGTGACGCTCTTATTGTTCCTCGCGAAAGGCATCATCACGACGCTCGAGTGCGAGGGCGATTGGTTGTCCGCGGTGATTGTCTTATTCGCCGCGTTGATTCCGTGCTGCATGTGGGCGGTGTTTTTCGTGTACATGTCCAAGCGAGGGCACAACGACCAGTTTCACGAGCACTTATCGTTCGGGGTTTTAGCGCAGACGTTTTGGTGTGGGGCGATTGTGGCGCCGATCGCGGTGTATACGGTGAGAGCGTTCGCCGCCGGGATCGTGACGGCGTTGCTCGGGTACTCGGCGATGGCGTTTAGCGCGGAACCGCCGACGAACGAGGAAGGTCAAGGAGGCGTCAGCGTGGAAACGATCATGGCGACGGCATGGTTGGCGTTCATTTTAGCCGGATTTAGCGAAGAGACGGCGAAGTATTTCGTCGCCAGCAGGTGGGTGAGAGCGAAAGACGACAGTTTAGGGAGCAAAGCAGAGTTGGAGGAGGATATGGGGGGATGTTCGTACGCCATCGGCTGGTCCAAACGAACTCGGTCGCCAAGGAAGGTTGTTTTGTTAGCCATGGTAGTCGGCTTAGGATTCGCGTGGATCGAGAACGTTCAGTACGGGGTACGAACGTACGAGCAAATGCAAAATACGCAAGTGTTGATGGACGTGACGAAAGCGGATATTACGGTGGTGTGTACCGATCCGCTACACCCGAGGATTGTGGTGTTGAGCGGGTCTTTGGATACTCCAATCGCGGAGGCGGTGATACCGAACGAAGCGGCGGCGGCGACAGCAGCGGCGGCGCAAGAAGTGACGCAAGAAACGCAAAGCATCCCAGCCTTGATCACGAGCACGAAGTCGAAATCTAAAGCGGCGGCGGCAGAAAAAGCAAAAGCGGTAGAAGAAGTAAACGACGACGCGCAAAGAGCGTACGCTCAAGAGCAACAACACATAATTCAACAACAAAAGCAACAATCACACAAAATGAGTTATTTCATGTCCACGGATTCTGGATGGATCCCGTTTCTCGGGAAGATGACTGGTATTTCAAGAAAAAGCAGCGGCGGTAAAGGCCAATTGCACCCGGTGTACGACGATCGCGAGATCATTTGGGAGTTTAAGAACCAAATTTTGCAAGGCATCTACGAAAGTTTTGCGCAAACAAAATTGTCTCTCGAGAAGGCGACAGATGGCATGCATTCGTACATCACGAAGGGGATATTGAGACCATCGAACGCGAAGGAGTACTTGCGATTATCCAGCGTGAGCGCCGCCGAGGATGGTAGATTGACGGTTGGGAAAATGGGCGAACAAGAGAGCGACGAGGGAGGAGAAAATAGCAATAGTGGCGGTGGCATTAGCTACCCGAACAACAACAACAACAACAACAACAACAACAACAACAACAACAACAACAACAACAACAACAACGAGGGGGAACAACAACAACAGCAGAAAAGTAGCGGTCGTTTGGGTGTTGTCACGGATGATCCGAAACAACGCGAAAGCGTCATCGTTCGCGCGTTGACCCGGTACGGTTTCGCCGATCCGAACGGCAACCAGACCGAAGTCGCCATCACGAGCTGGAACCAAACTGCAATCAACTGCACGGTACAAACCATGGACGGGCGTCCATTGTATGACGAAGAACGTGGTGCCACGGCGACGATGATAACCGTTACCAGAGGCTTCATGCCCATGCACGCCATTTGGGCCGGTCTTTCTGGCATGCGGTACGTCCGAGCGCACTGGATCATCCAAGCCTCAAACGGATTTTTCATCGATCCAATCAAGTGCATCTCCCGCTCCTGGCTCTACCACGGCGCATTCGACTTCTTCCTCATGTCCGCCGACCAACTCCGCATCGCCATGCAACCCGAAGTCACGAACCCGTACGTCTCCTGGTTCATCGTCATGGCCGCCGGCACGTTTATCATCCTCTCCTCCTGGGTCCATTTAGTCAAAGAAGGCGACCAGTTAGAAAGAGACTTGAACCGAAACGGCTACCCGGGGTCCCAAGACATCGCCAACGTCGCCTTATGCTCCAGTCGACGCCGAAGAGCGTACTGTTGCATCTGCGAAGCGTGCTGTTGCCCAAGCGGGGGCGACGATTCGGACGACGACGACCACACGGGGAACTACGACGACGATCGCCACGCGCCTTTGTTAGACGCGCCAAAGGGTGAATCGCCGCCGAGTAAGTACGGAAGCGCTTAAAAAAGAGATTGATTAAAGAAGAAGAACTGAATTAAAGGCATCGTGTTATTGGCGCAAAAGAGGATTTTTTTAATACCAACTTTATTCCTAGTTTATATTAACAACCAAATCCCACGAGAAACATGAGAAACATGAGAAAGAAGTCGCACTTGAAACTGTCCCTTTACGTTCATTTAATTCCATTCTCATGGACTCAAAATACATTTTTTTCGCTCACAAACATGCTTTTCCTCCAACAACCACTCTGGCACAAAAGTCTCCAAACCTTTCTCGAAATGCAGACACCTAAATGTCACACATTACGGTCTCAAAATATATGTTAACGGATGATATTCGAAGAGTTACATACATATCTAGAAACTACAATGTCAGAGCTTTC